>ERZ835980.806-NODE-806-length-40646-cov-3.877263_pt1 | contig 40646 bp, 51 predicted proteins | sample MGYA00519943_ERZ835980 | MGnify/ENA primary metagenome ERZ835980 (study PRJEB31850, sample SAMEA3708791) | human gut metagenome | biome: human gut; feature: human-associated habitat; material: faeces | place: China | collected 2014 ... | reverse complement strand
TGTCTGCGAACTGGTCGTGAATAAGCAGAGGCTCAGCATTGGTAAGCAACTGCTTATCGTAGTAGGTTTTCATTTCGACCGACATACCGGATGAATTGGTAGTATCGGGCGTGGTGGAACCGTCAAACAGATTAAGAATAATTTTAAAAAGTTTCATTTGTTTTTTTCTCCCTTCTTTTCGGGGAGAGCTTTAAAGTTTTATTTTTTCTCCCCGTTGTACTCGTCTTGACACGTCCTCAAGCTCAGATTTTGACCATGTGGACGGGTCGCTTTTTGTCTTGGCGGGAGCCGAATTGTTTAAGGCGTTTTCCTTCGGTCTTTGTCCGTTGGCTTTTACGCTGTCGGCAACGGCCTTTTGCGCTTTTTGTTCCACGAATTGCGTATACGCAGGCATAATCTCATCTCGATGTATAATCTCGTACACATCTCTGACTGTTATCCCCGGCGTTTGCAGCAGTGAACGGAAACGTTCGTTTTGCAGCTCGGCTTCAAGATTTAACTGCGGATATATACGCTGGGCGTCATTCGCTTGTTTCATCCACTCCGAAACTTGCTTTTCAATGGTTTCCTGCCTGTTTCTTTCGGCTAATTGTCCCTTGAGCGCCTCGTTTTCACGAAGCAAAGCCTTTGACTTTTTAAGCTCGTCAACCGGCATTCCCTTTTTGAGGGCTTCGGCTTCGTAAAAGCTGTCATCCTCATCAAGTGCCTTAAGGATTGCGGCAGGATCGTTTCCGTCCACGCCGTATTTTTCCGAAAGCCTCTGTCCGACCGTTGAAAAGGCCTTCAGCTGCTTTTCGGTTTCCTTGGACTTCTTAAACCTGTCGTTGATCAGACCCTTGACTTCTGCGTCAAAGAGATCTTTGTAATCGGCCTTGAATTTGGAATACTGCTCGGCTCTTAATGTTTCGTCGGTACCCGCCGTACCGCCGTCCGCAGGGGAGGTCTGCGCCGTCTCGCTCCCATTGTCTCCGCCACCGTCACCGGTGTCGCCTCCTTCACCGTCAAAAAGGTTAAGGATTACAGATAAAAAATCGAACATAAATTGTTCCTTTCTCGTGTCTTTCCACGGCGTCAATCTCGTGTCTTTCCACGGCGTCAAATTAAAACGGAGGTGAGGATTATTCCTCATCTCCGCAAAATTCTATTAAATCAGAAAACTGGTTTTGCATTTGCCTAAAGCAAATGTCAAAAGCCATAAACAAATACTGAATTGCTCCCTCGTGCGCTTTTATTGGCTTGCAGGATATTTCCGCATTGCCCTCCTCAAGCTTTACGCAAGGAACTCTTTTTAGCTGCTTGATGTCATGAGCAAACATAACATTTTGGGCAAGCCCCGAAACAAGAGCGGATATTCCCGCACACACAAGCGGATTTTTGCCCTCGCCGTTTGTAGCATGCCCTGTCACTTTTACCGTGCATTTTTCGATGTTTGAATAAATCTTAATCATATGTCCTCCTTATGCGGGACTTGAAGCGTCGTTAGCTCTCTGCCTCGCTTTTTTTACCTGTGAATTTTCTGCGCTTACGCCGTTAAGATCTATATTTGTGTTACCCGATGGCATTGGCTGTTCCTCGATGCCAAATTGTCCGGCAATGGTACCGAGATAATTCGTCCCGAGTTCCCCGTCGGTAAACTGAGCAAGGCTCAAAAGCTGTTGCTGGAGCACCTGTATTTTTTGATACATCAGCCCGTTTTGCTGAACCTTTTGCATAAGACTGTCTTTATGAGCAAAGTCCATTACATCAAGAAGAGCGAGCGACTGGTCGGCCATTTGAGGATTAAGCACACCCAACTGATAGAGTTGAAGCATAAGCTCGTTGTTTGCAAGCTTTGAGTAGGGGGAGGCCTTTTCGGCCGTGACTTCAATATCAAATTCGGGCACACGGTAGCCTTGACCGCCCCCGAAGCCCATTTCAAAGCTTTGTGCGGCCAAATTCGCATTGCTGTATTGTACGAATTCCTCCGCTCCCATTTCTCCCACGATTCGGAATGTTCTCGGAATATCATAAAATTGTCTGATGCGTTCAATGCATTTTTGAATAATGCGCTTATACACTCGATACGACGCTTTTATCATATCTCTTGAAAGCTTGCCGCCCTGCTCTTGTAATGCAGCGATACCCGAAGCAGCCGTCACGCCCGAAACGCTTCCGCCGTTGTTCACATCACGATTGCCGGAGGTCTCTTTGAGTTCGTCTATGCGCTGACTCAGTGCATTAAGCACATTCCCCCCGATAGGGGAAACGGTGAATTGTCTTAAATCGTCATCCGATAGGCCGGAGGCCGTGTGCACAAAGGGCTTTGTCCAGTCTCTGAACTCCTCCTCGCTTATCTGTCCGTCCTCTCGAATAAAAAATCTCGGAGTGGCAGCCATAACCGTGTTGTTGGCAATCGCTTTATTCATAAGGTCGATATATCTCTGCGGATTTTTGCAAACATCCACATAACCGAATGCGTCAAGCGTTCCCTCTTCGCAAAATAGACGGTCAAGCTCAAAAGGATAATCTCCGTCGGCATAAAGACCCGCCGTGGCGGGAGCTTCCCGAATGATATTTCCCTGCTCATCGACGATAGGTTCCGTCTCGTTTTCGGTAGCGTACAAAACAACGTCGTTTGCAAATTTGCAATAGTGCAATACGGTTTTGCCGTCAATGACGGTTTTATAATACCAATCAACCACCGCTGTTTTGTCGGAAGTGTCAATACTGTCATCATGCGCATATTGTTTTACGGTGATAGCAGGGGAGGAGAGGTTTCCAACGAGCTCGGGGTATTGCTGAGACAACAAATCATTATCCACAAGAGTTACCACAAATATATCTCTGCTGTTTTGCAAATCGGTTATGCCCGGCTCCCAAAAAAGATTGAGTATATCTACTTTTGATATAGCCACATCGCCGAGACCATTATGTCTTTCAGCGTCCCAAAAGATACCGTAGCAGGTCAGGCCGTTTTTAAGCTTATAGTCCCATGCGGCCGAATATGTGTCCTCAAAATCGTTTTGATCAAGAAGAGTCGGCATAATAGAGGTAAGCACGGTGGCCTCCTGCTTGTCTCCTTCTTCGTGAGGACGTATGTTGAATTCGGGATATGAGTCCATAGCGTCGGCGTGTTTTGATATAATGCAGTTAAAAAGCCACGCAGAATTTGACATCTGATCGTCATCTCCCGTGTGACTGTGCCTGAGTCTCCACCATTTCTCATTTTCAATTATTCGATTTTCGATTTGTGCTTTGCCTTGACGATACTTTTCAAGCCTCTGTCGTGCCGCTCTGACCTGTTCGGGGCCTATCTTGTCAACCACTTTTTCGGCCTCGACTGCTTCGTCTGCGCTTGTTACTTCTGCCTCTTCGGGCGTTTGTCCACCCTTTTTCTTAAATAAATCTAAAAATGCCATTAAAACACCTCAATTTTGCGATAATACTTATCCTTGTCCGGCTGTAGGTCGAGCGGGTCATCAAAGACAGGCTCTTTTGCAGTTCTTTTTGTGGGCTTGATAGGCCGAGCCATACACATATATCTTGTCTCATCTGCTATATGATCCTCAAGCTCGGTGTCAAGGTCTTCGGGCTTTGTCTCGGAATATATAAGGGTGGGTATCGTCCTTATGAAATCCTTGCAAGTGTCAAAGATATACATCATCGGATAGCCGTTTTCGTCAAAAGCAAATCTGTAATGCATCTGCATCCACCCCGGAATACGGGCATTGATACCCGGCTCAAAATATATGCCGTATCTCCGTGCCGTGTCGGCCGTGGAAACGCCTTTTGAACCGTCCCAAATGGACGGATCGGCCACGCCGTGTATTTTCTTGCCCTTAAGCCAAGGGTGCTCCCGCTCTATTCGGGAAATCTCCGCAAACTGCTCGTCGGGAGTCCATTTAACACCCGTGTCAGGCTCGTTCGGCTTGCACCCGTAGCATTCAAGGATACGATACAATCTCCCTTCATAGTCCACAGCCCACCAACCGCATGAAAATGGGTCAGAATATCCAAAGTCATAAGACCGATATATCGTCCACCCTTCGGGCGGCTCAAAGGCTTTAATGACATTTGTGTAAGTCCTATCCTCGTAGTGAGCGGGATCATCTACAAAATCCTCGAAGAATTGTCCCTCAAATATGTTCCAGTTGCCATTCAACCAAGCTTCCCGCAGCTTGCCCGTAAGTCCCCGGAGTTGGTCAACATAGTCCGGCTGATTTTGCATTAAAGGCTTATTATCCTGAACAAGAGCCTGAATAAAAACATAATCATCGGGGTTTTCGGTCTCCTTAAAACGCCTGTCGATAAAAAGCCTCTTGACCCATGCATGACCCTGTCCGCCAGGGTTGCAGGTCAGATACATTCGCTTGGGGAAATCGTTGACACCGCGAAGGCAGGCACGAAGCACTTCAAACTGATGTTCCGAAAGCTGTGTTGCCTCGTCGAGAAAGATACAGTCATATTCCGAACCTTGAAAATTGTCGAGGTCACTGTCCTTGGCACAATATCTGAATGAAATGGTGCTGCCGTTTGCGAATGTGAACATCTTTTCCTGCTTATTATATTTTGCTATGCCCGCAAGCTCGGGACGAAGCACATCAATATGATTCGCCGTAAGCTCGGGATAGCTTCTTCTGACAATAAGTACTTTTATTCCTGCGTAACGCAGACACAAAAGCTTTGCCTTTGTTCTTACCGCCCACGACTTTCCACCGCCGCGAGCGCCGCCGTAGCCGGTATATTTCTTTTCTGATTTCAAAAACTGTTTTTGCTTTTCGTTTATGTACGGTATCGAAAGGATATTGTAATTGCTTTTATTACTTTGCATAATTCTCTCCGCCGCCAAAGTCGACCTTTATTTCGGTGGCCGTGTTTTCTTCTGTGGTAAGTTCCTTTATATCCTTGAGGGAAGAAACGATCTGCCGGAGCTTCTGCGTGTCTACATATCCTGTCTGGTGCATTTGGCCGTCTTCGGTTAAAAAAACATCGAGCTGACTTATTGCCAGCTCGATTTTCTCGGTCAATTTATCCGAAAGCTTAAATATTCGTTCCTGACGATTAACATAGTCGTTTGCCGTCTGCTCCGTGATTTTTTCAGCGGTCTTTTCTGCCAACATTTTCTCAAGCTTTGGAGCCTGTTTTCGTTTTTTCTCTCCCCAGTGCTCCTGGTGGGCATGATATTTCACGGCCGAATACGAAACACCGTACTTTTCGGCCATTTCCCGATAGCTTATATTACCGTTGATATATTCATTTCTGAGTTTCTTCCAATCTGTCATTTTAATTACTCCGAAAATCGGACTCGTGTCTTTCCACGGCGTCTGTCCCTACTTAAAGAAAGAGGCGGTTACAACGCCACCGCCGGGGCTTAAAATAGGAGGACAGGCAGCAGGTACGGCGGCGAGTGAAATGTTCCGCCGTTCTTTTCTTGTCGCCACTATCATATTAAATCAAAAAAAGGGACAAAAGGGACAAGTTTACTTTTCTGAGAAACAAAGAGCCCTCCTAAGAGAGCTCTTTTTCCTTTTTTAAATAACGATAGCAAGTTTTTTTAACCGAATCGGCCGTGTTCCCGCCTCCGACCTTATACGCGACCTTTCCCCATGAGAACCCGTCAACGAACCGAAAAGACATAATCAACCGCGTCCTACTGTCGGGAATGGAGGCTATGTACCGCTCAAGACGGCTCTGCTCATGAACGCATTGCGTGATTTTGCTGTCGACAATGGCCTCGAGGTCTGCAATCTCAAGGGCGAGGTTTTCAACTGTGCTTTGACCTCCGACGGCAGAGGAGGGGAGACCGTTAAGCTTTGGAGACGACACCGCCCCTCTCCGTGCTCTGAGCCGCGCAAGTCTCTCGCGGTCGTATTCTATTTCCTTTTTAAGATGATAAAGCTGTGAGAGCTCCTTAAGGGTCATTCGTTCATTTTGTATATTTTCCATTTAAACCTCCTTCATTGCCTGCCCATTGCTTGGCCATGGCCGCAGCCACACCGGGAAATGTTTTGCTGCGAATTTTTGCCCTTTCCTCTTTCGGCAAATGCCAAGCCTCGTCATACCATGCAGGCATTGTCTTTCCGCTGCTATATCGTTTTCGCGGAGGGACATCCACAATGTTCGTGGGCTTTAATTTGGGCAAGCCTTTCAACCAAAGGCAGGTTTTCTTTTCAAAAGGGTCTCCGAACTGAAAAGGGTTAATGATTTGGTTCGGCTTCCGCCATTCGCTACTCATTATTCCTACGGGGTTTTCAATGGCAATTTTGTCGCAATCGGCATTTGCAAATGTCATAAAGAATTTAATGGCCTCCGCACGGTCTTTATATCGTTGAACGGCTTTATCTCCATATCGCTCCACATTAAACCAACGGTTCCCTGTCACGGTTAAATAAGTACAAGGTGGAAAGGCGATGATCATATCCCAGCGTCCGTCAACGGAGTGTTCTGTGCCATCGGCGGTGGTGAATTTCGCAAACCCATTAAGCAGCGGGAGCACATCATTTTGTATGTGCCACTCCGGGTGACCGCCGGAGCAGGGGATTACGTCACAGCTGTAAGCGGTGTGCCCGAGCCGTCGCAGTTCATTTGCCACCGCTTGACTCTCCTCACAAGCAACGAGTATATTCACGGTTCCACCTCATTTCCCCACACGTCCCAACCGGGTGTTTTTTGACGGGCAAACAGCTCAATGCGGGGGAGATCTCCCATAAGCTCGATGATTTTGTCCCTTGTGACATCCGGCTTTTGAGAATGGGCACGCAGCGGTGCAAAAATAAGTTGGCTTACGCTGTTGCTTGCCCTGTGGGGTTTACCCTTAACAGCTATAAGACAAGGCTCTGTGTTGCCCCTTGTCCACCGCCCAAGGCCGAAAAAATAACCGTTCCCGCCGCGGTTTTGCTTGACCCATTGGAAGCCGATGCTTTTGTATTTGAACCCCCACGCCTCAATCACTTTCAGTGCCTCTTTGAGCATGGGATATGTCGTCCAAAGAAAAAGCACACAATTATCCGCCGTTATATCTTGAATGGGCAAAGCGCATATATCCTCAACACGCATTGTGGGGTAGTGGTCGGCAGCATTACCGTTGCATCGCTTGTCCTGGTAGCTCCACGGCGGATCTGCATATATAACGTTGTATTTTTTATTTGGAAAAGGTATCATTATTTGCCTCCTTGGAAAAACGCTCCTCAAGTTCAAATATGCCTTTGGGCTGTCCTTTGTAATAACCTTTCATCGGTCGCTCAAGAGCAAATTGCAGATAGCGTAATTTTTGCCAGTAGTCCGGCAAAAAGTGGTATATGTTTCGTAGTTCTTTGATGTTTTTGTTACAACAGCACCAGCAAGAAACACGATCCAAAACATCATAAAGGCGTATTTTTATGGCATCGTTGTCCGTGTCCTCGTACCAGTAATAATGGTGGTCATAACAATACTGGAGGCACGCTGCCTCTGTCATATTCCAATATGTTATAAGGGGTGCAATTTTATAAGGCTGCAAACGCTTCAACCTTTTAACCTCGTCTGCGGCAATGCCAACATACACGATGGCACTTTTGCTTTTTGCGTATCGGTCAAGAGCTTTGAGCTTTTCGGTAGTGCCCCAACGGCACAAACCACCGCACCAGCCGTACCCTTTGCGCTCCCTGCCTTTTACTGGCTTTTCAAGCATCGTATATAAAAAGGGCTTGGATGGCTTTAATTCTGTGTAAGTAATGCCTCTTACTTTCAGCATACCAAGGACAGCATCACGCACATTATATATTGCTTGAAATTCCATCCCGGTATCGAAAAACACAACCTCATCAAGTTGTTTATTTTCGTTTATCAGCCGGAGGAGCATTGCCAAACTATCCTTGCCCCAGCTTACAGAGGCCATATAATAAGCCATTTTTACCGCCTCCATATCGGTGAAATATAGGTAAACAGCTTTTCTGTTACCTTGAATTGGTTGCCCTTGTTTCTGTCGAGGGTGCGTGTAAACGGCGGATCTGCGTATATAACGCTGTTTTTTTATTCGGAAAAAGTATCATTTTACTATACTCCTGTTTTTTTATTCAACATACGATCCCTTGACCACAAAGAAAAGCCCTGTGGCAAGAAGCAGCATTCCTATTATGAATTTAAAAGCGCTTATGTAAATAAACCCCTGTGAAATGACAAAGCCGGACATTCCGCAAACTACAAAGCCGAAAATAAGCTGAATCAATTTACTCTTTTTCATTTTTTGTTCTCCTTTATGTTCCTGTATATTTTTCTTATATCGTTCCACTCTTTAGAAAACCACTCTTTCCACGGACCGCAGGCATTGTATTGACAACTCCTGTCTCTCATCGAGCACTTTTCGCAAGGGTGTTTGTGCTTTCGCCGTTTCATCTGATCGTCACCCCGTATTCCTGACAAAGTACCTCTTTGCAGTCGTCAAGGGACATCCGCCCTTCGGCCAGCATATCGAACACCTTTTCAATCTGCCGTAAGGTCTGCTGTACTTTCACCTTTCCGAAATGGAGCTTGTCGGTAAGCACATTTGCAACCGCTACATACATAACCTGCGCCATATCCTCAATGGCTCTTTCCCGTGCCTTTTTGGTTGAATAACATTTCATTCACCATTTCCCCTCCTTAATTTCTCTGCATTCTTTTTGCAGTTTGTTCCAGTTTTTTAAGGCGAGATATGCTGATTTGAATTGAAGCAATCCACCTCTTCCGCAAACAGGGCAATACACCTCAAAAAAAGTTTCAGGCTTCCCACCACAAACTTTAAGTTGTGGCATACCATAATAAACGCTATCCCCACTGTTCGGTTCGTGGTCGCAACATACACAAGGTATGATTTTATCCACTTTCATTCTTCCTCACCTACCATTTCTTTTAAGAGATTGTGCATTATGTGGATTACATTCTTATCTTGCTCTCGTGAAAGCGTAGTTCTACAATTTATTTCATTTTCTAACTTCTCCGCAAACTCTTTGTATGCTTCGGATTTGATTTCGGGTTCAAAAAGCTCCCGACACTCATTCAACCCCTCTTGAAATGCATTGTCAGCATTATGGGAAAGTATCTCGTTTTTACTTTTTAACTTCTCAATCTCTGCCTTTTGGCGGTTGATTTCTTCTTTAGCTTTTCTGATTGTTCGCTTACAATCCCGTAGCACACAAATTTCGAGTCTATCTTCACAACCATTAGGGTTATGATAGTTATTAAAAACTTCCTTTATTCTTTCTTCAACATAAGGAAGTTCTTCTTCAAAAGTCTTTTCTCTCTTTGCTTCGTTATCGGTCATTGTTTTCTTTCCTTTCTCCGTAACTGCAAAAATCGTCAGGTCTGACAATTCCCATATGTGCTTGTGAACATTCACCATACATATCCGAAAACATAAGGTGCTTGCAATCTTTACAACGGACAACAGTCACCACATCGGTAGGAGGTAAAAGGTCAATCATTTTTATGACATTACCAAACACCGCTTTCGGCGTTCCCAACGCCATATCCGCTTTTGCGTTAAGCATGTCTATCAGCGTTTCTGCGTTTATGTATTTACTCATTACTCAAAATCCTTTCTTAAAAACCTAATGCAAAACTGATATTTCAGCCACAAAAAACCAATGGCAAATTTGCAATTATACGACCCCCAAGTAATACCGACCGTGGGAATGATTGCAAACTGCTTTGCTTTATTTAGCTCCGTTCTTCTTGCCTTCATGATTTTTCCCCCCTCAAATACCCGCAAATAGCGTTCTTGGCCTCGATCCAGCCATAACACACCATAGCGCAGTACCCCTGCTTTGACACGGCCGACAGCCATTTGTCCTGATTTTTTGATGTTTTGTTTTTTCCGAATTTAAGCTCTATGTAAAGTCCGTGGTATCCGCCCCGTGCTACGGGCAGAAAAAGGTCGGGCACACCCGCTTTAACTCCCTGCCGTTTAAGGTTCGCTGCCTCCGCCTTGTTCCTGCTGCCGCCGTTCGGAATGTGGTATAGGAGATTAAGCTCGGGCATTGTTCCGGCCGCAAAGTTCGCCCACCGGAAAAGTGCTTCCTGCTCCCGTGCTTCGTGCTGTATGCTCATATTGCCTCCTTAAAACGGCAGATCGTCATCGTCTGCGGGCTCGTTAAAATTCGAATAGCTCGCATCGGCCGCCTGCGGTGCTTCGTACTGCGGCGCCGAAGGTGCTCCGCCGTAGCTGTCCTTTTTGGCGTCGGCAAAATCCACCCCGCTTGCGATGACATAAACCGATGTGCGGTTGTTGCCGTCACGGTCTTTGTATTTGGAGGTCTGTATCTGTCCGGTAACGCCCACTCGGGCACCCTTGACAAAATACTTGCACACAAACTCGGCCGTGTGCCTCCATGCCTGTATCTGAATAAAGTCGGTGGGATATTCGCCGTTTTGGTCTTTGTAGTCACGGGGCACAGCGATTGTAAAATTAACAACCGCCGTCCCGCTTTGAGTTTGCCGCATTTCGGGGTTTTCGGTAAGCCTGCCGATAAGATTAACACTGTTCATTTGCTCTTTTTCTCCTTTGCCTTTCTTATTTTCTCAAGGGTACGGTTGATTTTGTAATTCCGCTCGGTTGCAAGTTCTTTTTCGCCGATGCCGAACATGACTTTCAGTTGGTCGGTCATGATTTCCACGTCGGCGATCTCCTCCACAAGCCCGAACACCGTTCCTTTCTTGTGCCGGAGCTTTTTTGTGATCTCCTGTTGCAGCTCGGCAAGCTCCTCAATGGCAACCACCATTTGCGCCTCTTTGCCGAATGTCTCGATAATGGTCTCAAAATTTCCTCTGTCCTGTTCTGTCATATATATCCTCCTGTATGTTCTAAAAGTTCAACCTTATCAGCATTGGTGCGAATAAGGGTTTTGGTTTTGCTCTCGATAACGTCGATCGACTTTCGCAGCTCGTTATAGCGATCAATCCATAGTACATAGGCCGTTATGCGGTCGCATTTGACCGTTGACACCTGTCCGCCCGATGTAACCTCCGCCGTTATGGGAAGTCTCAGCCGAATGGCACGGATGATTTCTTCACTGGTCATTGAAAAGCTCCTTTATTTCGTCCATGTCGTAAGATCTGTTTTTGTTTTCCGGGTCAGTCTTTTTCGAAAAGTTGTTTTTCTCCCAAGTGCGGACGGCAGCCTTCCAGTCCTTCATCTTGGTACTGCCGACCATCCACCCGTTGGACGAATAGTGATCGTACCAAGCTTCCGGATCGACATGGTTTTTCCGCTGCTTACAATACTCGGTGACCTGTTCGAGGGTGGGCGGGACAAAGCGTGAGCTTGTCCCCGTAATACTTTTATTTAATTTAATTTGATTTAATTTAATTTGTAAGTTTTCGGTGCCTTTAACGGGGTTTTCGGTGCCTTTAACGGGGTTTTCGGTGCCTGAAACTCTTTTTAAGGTGCACTTAACAAGAATACTGCTTGGAATTTCTTCTTCAGAAAAATCGATAAGCCAGTATTCTTCAATAAGTTGTATTGAAGAGCGCTTGTTAAGCATTCTGATATATCGGCGCTGAATACCCGCAGAGGTCAGTACTCCAAACGCTTCAAACACTCCTTTGTCGAAAAAGGAACATCTGATACACCCGTGTACTACTTCGCTTATGTATTCGGGACTTGTCCCACCTCCGATACCGTCCGACATCAGGAGGCAAGCTTGTTTGTCCCACTTAATGAAGTATCCGTTTTTTCGATATATCTCGCATAAGATGTACAAAATAACAGTAACCGATTTAATCCCGAACTCGGCCTTTACCATACGGATTTTATCGTCTTGGAAAAAATCCGTATCAAAAGGGAAATACATAACCCCGTCCTTTATCGGACGAGCCAAATTACATCTCTCCTCTCGGAGCGCTTGCAATCACTTTGTGCTTTGCCGTGACCGCTGCCCTTGCGTTTTCCCGGTTCTCCCGAGCCCGCGCAAACTCTTTGCTTGCATATCGCTCAAGCTCGCGAACGTTTTCGGCCACGAAATAACCCTTGTTTGACGAGATTATCATCTTGTAAGGGTCTGCGCCCTCTCTCGTCTCGGCCTTAAGCAGCCTTGTTATGCGGGGAGAAAAGCCGAGTGCCGCTTGTATCTTTTTTGCTGAAACGGCGTTCTTTTCTCCGACTCCCACAAACTTAAGGAGTCTTTGTGCCTTTTCCGTCATGTCATTACCTCCATTCTTCTTTCAAAAGAGTCAACTTCTCGGGCGGCAGGGTTTCAATCCCCACCGCCTTGCAATCTTCAATAATGCTATCTATAAGGGCGCTCATTTGCTTTGTGTCGTATTCGGACGAGCCAAAAAAGAGCGTAAGATTTGAGCAGCCTTCAAACAAAGCGTCATCCATAATTGCCTGTCGGCCGAGATGACTTCCGTCGTCCCAACTCTCGGCAAGCCTTACAGCGGCCTTTGTGGGCAGGCAGAAGCTTTCCGACACCCCGCCTATGTTCTTTATAGCGTTTCGGTAAATCTCTGCTTTTTTCTTATGCAGAGCCTCCGACAGCTTGTCAATAAGCACCCACGCATAAGCGTTGGCGTCAAGGCTCCTGTGCTCTCGGTGCTGCTTAACCGTGAGGTCGTATTTTTTGTTTTGCAGCAGCTTTTCGCAAAGCTTTTTTGCCTCGCCGTCCTTGACATTGACCATGAGCCATTCACCGCTGCTGTCTGTCTGCCATTTGGCAGATGTAAAGGAAAGCTTATCCATTGTTCATCCCATGCGCCACTTGCCACCCTGCGAGGCACTCACCCGAGCAAACGGCCACGCCGTATTTGTTCTTCGATTTGGCGGCAAAATCAGCTCCAAGGGGCTTTCCGCACATAGCACAGGGAACCGGGGTAGGGGAGGGGGTTTTCTGTGCCGGTCTTTGATTTTGCGTGGGAGGAGTTTCAAAATTTCGCTCGGCATATTTATTGTCGGCATCCTCTTCAAAATAGACATCGGCTGCAACGCCTATGTTTTTGCAAGCGTAGGACAGCGCGTCCGACCGAGCCATTTTAAAGGCCTCGTCTGATGTATACTTTCCGCTCCGTTCAAGCGATACATAAGCAGCTCCGCCGCAGCCCTCTATTGCCTCGCTCCATTCTCCGTCAACACGAATGTACAGGTTGAGGTTGCAATGTGCTGTTACTGCGCCGTCGGCTCCTTGCTCAAGCCACTCTTTTGTGACTACCGTTTTCCACCCAATCCCGCAGGGCCCGAACTGCTCGGTCAGAGCCTTAATGCGCCACATGGTGTTTATATTTGTAAAGCCTTTAAGCCGCCCGGCTGCGATTTTCCTCTTGGCACTTTCCGGGACGGAACGGAGAACGTTGTATATCTCCATGTTTTCCTCTTTGCTCACATTTTCCACTCCTTACTTAACCGTCATGTTGATTCGTTCCTCGAGCTCTGCGCAGGGGATTTTCTTGCCGTCCATAAGCGCCGCTTTGATTGCCGAACGGTCGGGGACGGGGTCTTTTGGAATAACATATTCCTTGTGCCTTTTCGCCCAATCGTTAAAGGCGGCCGCGTCGATAATAACGCCCGTTGACTTTCGGAAAGAGCAGCTGCATTTTGCCGTTTCAAAAGCTTGTCCCGCAAGCTCATTTTCGAGCACCTTTTTAAGCCGCTCGGCCGTCCTTTCGTGTCTGCGACGACGCTCGGCAAGCTCCTTTTCCTCCGCTCTGATGAGAGCCGCTTCGGCCGTTTTGTTTTTTATGACTAAAGCAATGGCCTCAAGCTTTTCCTCCCGTTTTAGCTGAATTGCGGCCAAGGCCTCAATGTCGGTGATTTCGCCTGTTTCGGGGTCGATAATCCTCGACAGAACCTCGTCCATCTCCTTGTTGATTTCGTACAATGTCATTTTCTGTGTCCTCCTTATTTGAATAAAGCTCCTCGCACGGGTGTCCGATGATGCCTGTTGTCACTTGCTCTTCGTCCGGGATAAAGCGATATAACTGCTCTGCAATCATCCAAACACCTTCTCCGCGTCCTCAAGCTCCCTTTGCTCTTTTACCGCTTCGGCGAAAACCTCCTCCATTTCGGGGATAAGGTCTTTTGTGTCAAAAATCATGCACTTAAGCGCCTCGAGCTCGTCCGAATTGAATGAATATGTTGAAAGCACCGTGTCGAGAGCGGTTGTGAATTCCTCGCAAAGGTTGTCTCGGCACCTTTCGCAAACAACGTTAAAGCAGCTGTATTCATCGTCATTGCGCTCCCCGCACAATGGGCATATGCTTGTGTATCTTTCCACTTGACTTTTCTCTTCCTTTCATGTATACTATTTACAGTGTTATTTTCTGTGCCCTTCCGAGCGTCTCCTCGCCGGTGGGCACTTTTTATTTTACTTCTACGAAAACGCCGTCTTTAACGGTGTAGTATGTGTCGGCTTTGATTTTTTTGCCGTCCACAATCGCCGAGCAAATGGCTTTTATGGGGTATGATTTTCCGTCATATTCGCCTCGCTCAACTACAACAATTGCACTACCGAGAGAAGCTTTTGCCTTGCTTTGATAACCGGTAACTATCGCCACGCTGTCAGCGCCTTCTGCAATAGCCCAACTGTCGTCTCCGCAGGTAACGGCAACGCTACAATCGCCTTTGGAGGCGGCAACACCGCCAGCACCGTTTGTAACAGAAACGCTGCCTGCACCGAATGTAACGGAACCGCCGTTAACGCCACTTGAGACGGACGTGCTGAGCATTCCACATGAGACGGAAGTACATTCGTTACCGCTCGAGGCGGATGTGCTACAATGACCGATTGAGGCGGAAAGGGTTTCTTCGCCGCATGAGGCAGATACGCTGTAATCGCCGCTTACAGCAGATGCACCGTGGTATCCGCTTATAGTAGCTGACCCGAAGCAGCCTTTGGTGACGGAAGTGCCACCTGCGCCGCTTACAGCAGATACGCTGTCGACGCCATTAGCGGCACAGGTTGCACAGTCGCCACTTGCGGTGGATACGACAGAATGGCCACTTTTCAGATTGGCGGTGTTTTTAATATTGAATTTAATTCCGTCTCTAATCATTTCCTTGACATCGATTTCTTTTTTAAGCTTTACTTTCGACGGAACTAACTTTATTCTGCCCTCATCTTTGATAAGCTTGTACGACTGTGAAGCTTTGCAATATCTTGCGCACACAGGTGAGAAAAACCGGAGCGGATCAAACGGGTCGTCAAAAAGTTCCCCGATTTGTCCCTTGTTGTATTTCTTGCCGATTTTATATTGAAGGCCGAACCATTGAAGGTTTTGGTCAAATCCTCTGTATTTCATATCTCCACCTCTATTTCTTCAAAAATATAATTAACTTTTTCGTCCGACGGCTTATAAAGCGCGGCGGTCATAAAGCTTTGCATGGAATTCCGTTTGCGCTTCATCAGCTCGGCTCTGCGCCGGGCTTTTTTCTTTGTCTTGATTTTTTCGGCAATCTCACCGACCCCCCCGCCGATGATAAGTCCTCCGAAAGCGCATACGATAAAAGCGGTTTCGATGCTCATTATGTTTCCTCCTTAATTTTTAAACTTGTCCGTCTCGACAACTCCGATGACGATTCCCGCCGCAGCGCAGCATTTGATAAGATTTTCGCATTTGAGCGAGAACGGACGCTTTTTAAATGCCGTAACGGTATTTATTCCGACCTTTGCCTTCTCTTTAAATTCAAGGTCTTTAAAGTGGTTTTCCGCCCATTTCTCCTGAATGACCGCCCGAAGCGTCCGTTCCTGGTTGCGAAACTCCCGTTCGATAGCCGCCTGTCTCTTTTCCTCAAGGGAATAATAGATTTTCGGCATACATCTCACTCCTTACTTGCAAAGCTATCGTCAATAAATTTCTTGAGAGCCGTGTCCTCAATTCGATAATTTTTACCGAGTCTGACCGCCTCGAGCTTCCCGGTGCGTATCCATCTCCACACCGTAGCCCTCTTCACATTAAACAGGCGTGCCACCTCGTCGCACTTATTCCATTTTTTCAAAATATCGCCTCCTTCTTTCTTATTTTTGGTTGATTTTTGTTGCGTTTAGTGTTATTATGTAAGTGCAATAGAAAAACAACAGAATATATTGACCTCTCTGATCGACCGTTTCTCTGTTGTGTTGAGTTTAGTTTATCGCACTATATAGCGATTGTCAATATATAATTCGCAATATTACATCATTTTGGAGGTGTGCACAAAATGGAAGATAAAAATTTGTACACTTCGCACAATCTTGCGATTTCAATTAAAGGCATTGCCAAACAAAGAAATATAGTGATAAAAGATATGCTGAATGACTGTGATTTGGGGAGTAACACAATGTCATCCCTCTATCACGGAAAGCAAATATCTTTTTCAAGCCTTGCAAAAATCGCCGATTACCTCAACTGTTCGGTCGACTACCTTTTAGGCCGAACCAAAGACCCCGCCATTGCAAACCGTTTTCCCGACCTGACCGATGACGAATGGTCGAAGGTCGAGGCCTTTGTCTCCGGCCTTATCGCAAACAGAAAGTAAGTGCTTTGAAAATTCTATTGAGCTTCTGAAATCTTCCGTTTACAATTCTCAATTTCCCGGTCAAGCAAGCCTATGACCGTTTTAAGAGCTTCGGTGTAATAGTCCTTTTGACCTTCTATATACGGACAGTCTTTTTCTCCCGGGTGTTCGCAACGCCTTTCCTCGTGATAACAAGTGTGCGATAAATCGTAAATTCGTGTGTGATAAGTAAGAAGTCCTCTGAATGTGCTCCGATACGCCTCAAGACTTACAAGCTTGTCCCTTAATGTTTTCTGCATTTCCTCACCTCCGCTACATAAAAGGAGTCGTTTGCTATGAGTATCAGCGTTACAGTCCATTGTCCTATTCATTTTTATGATTACAAGGTTTATGGACATATAGTCGGAATAAATGAAGATAGAAGCCCTGTAATAAAATCAAATGGCTGTGAACAATGTAACAACGGTCCCGAATGTCAAAAATGTATGGCTGACGCTGAAAAGGTCCTTACAGAAACATTTCTGTCTAATCAGACCCTTTTTCACGATCCGTTGTCGGAAGACGGCCGTTGACCTTCGGATTAAACTTGATACGGTCGAGCTTGGTAAAGAGCAAGTCTCCCTCTTCCGTCCAATATTGATACATTGCGTGGAACATTTCAGGCTCGTCCTCACATCGTCCGCCGATTTCCAGTGTCTTTACGACCTTGATAACCTCTACTCCGTGCATTTCCTCACCTCCATATGTTGCGTTAAGTTGATTATACTAAACAATTCTTTAGTAGTCAAGCATAAATTTACTAAAATAATGTTTATTATTTTATTTTCGTGAAAGGTGTACAAATTATGTACAGTCGATTTGAGCAACTGTTACAAAAGAATAATGTTACTGCCTATCGGGTTTCAAAGGAAACAGGCATAGCTCAAGCAACATTCAGTGCTTGGAAGTTGGGAAAATCCGCTCCGAAGCTTGAAAAGCTCCAAAAAATAGCCGACTACTTCGGCGTACCCATTGAATATTTCACCGGAGAAGAGCAGACAGCCCCCGAAGAACGGGAGCTGTCCGAAAATGAGGAGCTGTTTAGGATTTTTTCCTCCCTCCCGGAGGATCAGCAGAAAAGCATTGCCGACCTGATTCGCAGTCTTTCAAAAGGTCTTTGATTTTTCTGTACTCGTCCCTTTTAAGCCTCGACAGCTTGTCCATTCGTCCCATAAATTCCTTTTTTGACATTTTCTTTTCCATTACGGTTACACTCTCCTTTTTTCTTCCCTTGTCAGATTGTGTCAACCGTAACACATTTTCACTCTATTGACCATTGTGCAGATTTTTGTTTGTCCCGTAAGCCTTCTGTTTTTATCGTTTGCTTTCATCCCGATTATTCTGTTAAAATATAACAAAAACCGCCGTGACAAGCGGTTTGAAGGGGAGTAGTAATTTTGCTTTTGTGCGAATATCTTCAAGGGCTTAAAAAGAGCCGACAGATGTCCACAAAGGACATTGCCGACCGTTGTGGCCTGCCTTCCGAGACGGTAAGAAGTATTATCGGGGGTAAAACACCCGACCCGAGACTCAGTACCGTAACGAGCATAGTCAACGCTTTGGGCGGCAGTCTTGACGAAATAGGGGAGGGGATAAAGCCCGAAGAACAAAATACGTCCGAATCGGTCATAGAATTGTACGAACAGCGTTTAAAGGACAAGGACGAGCGCATAAAGGCGGTCATCCGTGACAAGCGGATTTATATGATAACCGTCGGCGTACTCGTGCTTATTCTTATCGGCTTTTTTGTCGTTGATATTCTCATCGGCTCCGAAGGCTGGATTGTTTATAAATAATGATGAGGTGAGTATTGCATGAATGCGATAAAAGAAAAATTTCAATCAGTTTTAGGAACATTCGGCGTTGTTTTATATTATATCTTGCTTTTATTTATAGGCATAGCACCGCTTGTTGTTCTGGATAAATCTCTGATTTTTGATATTGTTTCCCTCTTTTTAATACAAATGTTTCCCCCTTTGAGTATTATACTATGGGTATGGGCGCTGATTGTTGTATTGATGTCCCCGATTACCACATTATCTATTATATACATTGTGCTTTTTGCGGCGATCATTGCTATTCCTGTGATATTTTCTCTTGTTTCGTCAATCCTAAGAATCTTTAACAGATGAGGAGCAGTCAGAATGGCAAAAGCGAAAAAACTCCCCAGCGGTAACTGGAGAGTTCAGGCAAGCGCAACTATTGACGGAAAGACCGTCCGTCGCTCCTTTACATATCCCGATAAAAAGCAGGCAGAAAAGGCCGCTATCGATTGGCAAAACCAAATATTCAAATATAAAAATAATCCTTCCGAATTGACCCTTAAAGAAGCAATAGCGGATTATATAGACAGCCGCCGAAACATTCTTTCCCCGGTGAGCATTGCAACATATGAAAAGATTGCACGAAATTATTTTCATAACCTTCAAGGGAAAAAGCTTTCAAATATCAATCAGAACGCCCTGCAAGCCGAGATTAACGCATTGAGCGGTAGACTGTCACCCAAGAGCGTTCGGAGCATTTGGGGGCTGATTACGGCCTCAATTAAGCACGCCACAGGGGAGAGTATTACCGTAACATTGCCCAAAAAGCAAAAAAAGATATATTCTACCCCCGATTTGTCCGTATCGTTAAAAATTCTTTCGGCCTGTAAAGGCACGGAAATTGAACTGCCGGTCACACTTGCGCTCCGTATGGGATTGAGAATATCCGAAGTCTGCGGCCTGAAATGGTCTGCCGTACACGATGATTATATCGTCATCGACAATGTTATTGTGACCTACGGAAAAGAACAATACGAAAAGCCTCCGAAATCCGCAGCCGGCAACAGAAAAATTCCCTTGCCGCCGGACATAAAGGAACTGATAGAAAAGCAGCCGAAGGACAATGATTATGTTGTACAAAAATCCGCAAAGGCTATTGAGGATATGTTCCGCCGAGTGCTTGCAAAAAATAAAATACCGCATTGCCGGTTCCACGACCTCCGTCACGCCACCGCTTCGGCAATGGCATTGTTGAATATCCCGGACAGATATGCAATGAAAATCGGTGGCTGGGACAGCCCCGATGTGCTTCGCTCGGTATATCAGCAGACCTTCACAAAAGAGGAGCTTGCTTTCTCAAAAACCTTAAGCGATTTCTTTACGCAGGTGTCTTCGCACAGTGAAGATTTACACCCCGAAGAAATGCATGAAAACAAAAATTAAAATATTTTTCACACGAAATTTCACACGAAATTCAGAAGGCCCGCATAAAACAAGGGATTTTGGAGGTTTCACAAAGAGTTCGAGTCTCTCCTTCTCCGCCATTCGAAAAGCCGCTTAAACAGCGGCTTTTCTTTTGTTTATGCGAGTTTTAGCGGTTTTATCAGTCCGAGTTATATTGCCAAAACAATATGATTATTGCACACATAATGAAAAAAATGCACACGAAAATGCACACGAATTTCACACTACATCGACAGCATTTGCCGAACCCATGCTACACGCTCAACATATTCTTTATGAGCGTGATTCCACTTGTCAAGCATTTCAACAGGTGGGGTATATATTTTTTCAAGTTCTGCAATGTCTTTTGTTGCAAAATCATGTATGTATGAGGCGTGTTTTAATTCGTCCCCGGACATTTCCCGATATTTATTCGCGTCGGTCATATTACCTTTTGCTTTTTGTTCAACATAACATTCGGCATAGTTTTTGGCGTCTTCGATTTCTTCGTTGATTCTCTCAACGTATTCTTTGATTTTTTTCATATCGTCACTCCGTTATCGTGGAATAGAGATTATCAATGTCCGACGGAGAAAATTTAAATGTGCCGAAAAGAGGGACCGTTATTTCGATTTTCCCCTTGCTCACAACCTGTTCTTTCAAATCCGCATAAAGTCCGTCGACATCTATTGTTCCGTTTTCATCGGATATTGCAAAGCTGCGAAGAAAAGGATTTTCACATAAGGACTTTTTCAAATTTTCGCTGTTCCTCATGACTCTTGCCACAGCAATTCGGGCGGCTATTTCCTGCCAGCTGTTCATCCTTGAGTAAACTTCCTTGTCCATGTATTTTAAAATGCCGTTAAGCACTCTTTCAAATTCCATATAAATTTCCTTTCAAAAATCAAGGGGCAGCGATTGCCGCCCCTCTTTGTCATTTTGCATTAACCGCCTGAGCGGCTGCCGCTGTGGGAGCTGTCCAGCTGTTGTAACGCTTCATCGGTTCGGGGCAAACATTGTCGATCGGAATGACCGTTTTTGTAAGTCCCTGAAGAGCTGCAACGGTGTTTTGCATACAGGAAAGATTTGCCGCAACCTGAGCATTGACAACACTCTGCTGACAGAGCTGTGCTTCAACCGTATTAAACTTTCCGTCAACGTACTTGTACATATCAAGCATTTTCTGATCGGTATAGGTGTTTGCGTCTCTCAGCTTTACTTCGGTTTCAAGCTCGGCTATTCTTGCCGACTGCTCGGATTCGTATCTGCTGACAAAGTGGTCCTCACTGCAAGTGCCGTTTGCCGTTCGGCCGAAAAGGCCGTTGCCGTTAAGACCTCCGGCAAGCACTCCAAGCGCTGTTCCGGCAATTCCGAGTCCAAGCCCGGTACCGGCAATCCCTTTAGATGCGTATCTGTTTTCGTATTCCATAACAATCTCCTTAATTATATTTATAAATCGCTCTCTGTGCACCGAAAGCAATTTATATTCTGTGATTATCATACAATACAAAAGATGTTCTTGTGGTTCTTTTACGGCTCAAAAAAAGGTCAAAAAAAATATCCGTCCCCAAAAAATGAGGACGGATAAATTATAAATTCGGTGTTCAATTATAAATGCAGTCGATTATTTTCAAATAAATGCGCTTAATTCGTCTTTTTAGCGTAGACAGGGAAACACACAGCTCCGCCGCAATATCGGCTTGCGCCCACCCTCTCCTTAAAAATTTGATTATTTCAAGCTCATCATCGGTAAAACCGCAAAGAGATATGTATTTTTCCCATTCGCTGTTATAAAACCGAAGCACCTGTCACACCTCCAGAAATTACTGTCCGTTGCATTTCGGCTTTTTGTATGTAAGGGCGTTAACACTGTCGGAAATGCCGGAGGTGGTGGGGTCGATAACAGCGTTCCACACGCTTGCCAGCACCGAGAACACCACATAAGGGTTAAGCACGGCAGATTTGAGGGTAGAAAAGAACAATCCCCACGATGTTATGTCCGAGCCGGTTATGCCATAGTATGCCCCGATAGGAACGGCCACAGCGAGAATAACCGAGAACCACCACTGCGGATTTTTGAATCTAACCTTCCAATTGATTTTCATAATTTATGCTCCTTTCTTTTGTTCGTGCGCCTTTAGGTTGAGATGTTTATCGAGTTTTTCTTTTGCAAGGGGTACGGTATGATTACATCCCTGCTGTATAAGACCGTCGAGGCAGGCCGAAAGGCCGTAGCAAATGAGCGTATTTTCTTCCTTGATTGACAAGAACTCCGATTCGGTGTGTCGGCGTAGTTCCTCAATGTCGGCCGAAGCCTTATCATCTTTTCGTTTGACATCGGTTATCCACTTAAAAATGACATATAGACCGGCTATCAAGCTGGCAATGCCGAGAATACCGGAGCAAACTTCAAAAATTAACCTGATTATTTGCATGATTTACACCTCATTTGATTGTTTCCTGAAGAATTATAAGCGCGTCGGTAACCGTTAGCTTTCCGTCACCGTCACAATCAAGCCTGTTTATTTCATCGGCCGAAAGCTCAACCTGTCCTACACTCGCCTGCAAGACTTTAAGTGCGTCGGCAACGGTGAGTCGCTTCGGCGCTTCCGGTGTGGGTGTCGGTTCTTCCTTCTTGTCCATTCCGAGAGCTTTGAGCCAACAGCTTTCACCCCAAACGCCGTCAACCGTAAGACTGTGACTTTTTTGCCATTGCTTGACCTTCTCGGTAGTGCTTTTTCCGAAAATGCCGTCCGTGTCCGCTCCGACAGTGTATTGAACAATTTTTGCAACATTTGAATAGTCTGCCGACTCTTTCACGACGGAATTTTTAATAACATATCTGAATTCATCGTCATTGCCGTCCCATGTGAGGCCGTATTGAGGGAAACTCCAACCGTCGGCCATGTGTGCAAGACGTACATTCCGAACATTGCACACGCAGGAGGGGAGATTATCAAAGGTGCCGACCGATGTTACGCTTTGATTTTTCCAATAATATGGCTTCTTTCTTCCGTCAATGTGTACAAAGCCGCTGTCATAATAACAGCCGATACCGTTTATCCAAAGCCCCTGTGCATAGTGAGCCACATCATAGGGTGAAACCCCGCTTACTACAATGTCAAAGGCCTGTCCCTTAACATGATAGGAATCGGAGGTTCCGCCGATTTTCTTGTTATAGCTCGGGGTTCGATAGGCGGATGTAATTGTAATCGGCTTGCCGAAGTGCTGTCTGATGTCCTCAAGCTTAAATGCAAGGTCAACGTCAATAGGTACATAGTCGCTGCCGTCATGGCAAGCAAATTCCGACACAGTAAAATGCTCGGTTACCTTGTTTTGTCCCTGCTTTGATTTTGAAAATTCATATACTGCCATTATAATTACTCCTTTCGTGAATAGACCGGGAATGTGACGTTTATGCAAAAATCGTCCGTTCCTGTAAGTGTCGCTCCTTTTTCAACCCAAATTGAGCCGTCCGACCCGTCAATCTGACAAACCCAGCTGTCGGCACTTACGGATGTTGAAGTAAAGCTCGTTGTGCACCGTACAAGCGTATGCGTCATAGGTCTGAACGGCAATTTTTCTATAAGTGTTCGTTCTCCTGCGGTTCCGGGCTTTATCGCCGTATTCGCTCGAAGTACACCCTGCACCGTTGCAAAACCGTTTCCACGGATTATTTTACACTTCCAGTCGACGTCATCATAAGCGACAAGGTTTTTACCGAGATATTCGTCTGCATCAATGGCATAGTAATACGGAGGATTAAGCCATATTGCGTATCCCTGACGAATAAACAGGCGCATGGTAGACTTGCAATTCATAGGTACGGCATATGGATTGTAATGTTCTTTGTCTCCCATTACGGCGTTTCCTGTGTCGGGGTCAATAACGCATATAGGCAGCCCCGAATCCACGCCGTGTATCGTCTCATTTTGATTGAGCAAGTACATTCTGCCTGTTTTAAGAGGGGAGACGCCCTTTTTCTTTGCGGGAATAACATCAATGATTGTTCCTATGTACGGATTGAGATTGTCAACCTCGATTTTAAGATCGTTTTCACTGGCCGTTGGAGATTCCGAACTTGTGTTAATGTCATAATAAGCACCCCGCTTAATTGCCGCTATATCTGCAAGGGCTTTAAATTCGTCCGCTGCGGTTATAGTGCCGGGGCTTTGGTTACTCGACACAACTCCGATGTAAAATGGGACGGATTGCAGCTTGTATTCCTTGCTGTCGGTGTATTTTTTGTAATACATTACCGTGCCTTGAATCGTGTCACTGTCTGAAATCGAGAACGAGGGCACATCAGCGACAATTTTTTTGTTGACATATGTGCAAACGACGGTACCGATGACGGAGGTCACCTTGTTCGCTGTTTTGGTAAGAGTCAACAGGACGTTTGTGTCTTCGGGTAGGTCAATCTCAACTCCTCCCGATTTTGGTGTCATAATGAACATCCTGCTATTTACATCGGTGGCGCAAATTTTTATTGCGGGAGATGTACTTGCCGTACCGCTGAAATCCACGTCAAACCGATATATGACCTTTTTTTCTTTTTCCATAAAATCACCTCAATTTTTAAGGGAGCCTTTAAAAAAGACTCCCTTTTCGGATTATTTGTTTTTTTCGGCATATTCCTTGGCTCTTTTTTCCTTCTTCACCTCCTCGTCGGCCGCATTTCTCCAATCTTCAAGAATTTTATCAAGATCGTCGTAAAGCCCGGTAAGACTCAGCCGTGTTTTTATTTTCGCAACCGTCACCGTGTCCTTGTTCTTATATGCCGCCTTGTATTCGTCACGGTATCTGTTGCTGAATTTGTTGCGGACATTTGCCCTTGCGGTGGTATTGACCTTGTTCTGACCTTTGGAATTCACCTCATATTGATCCTCTCCCTTTAAAAGAAGCTTTTCCCGCTCCTTCTCAATCATCTGTTTAATCAAGTCCTTTGTTCCCTGTAAGTCCTCCTTGTCGTAAAGAGCCTCATATCTGTCGAGTTCGGTTATTTCCTTGCCGGTAATACCTTCGGTTAAAGCTTCGCCGACACTTCGTGAAGAGGGACGGAATGCAGATACGGCCGAGTTATAAGCCGTTCTGACATCACGCATAATGTTTCTCACGGGCAATCCGAAAATGTTACATATGGACCCGACCACATTTTCAACCTTTCTGTAATCGCTGATCTTGTCGCTGTCAAGCTTGGTGATTGCGTCCCAAAGATCCTTGAAAAGGGTCATATCGGCTCGGTCAATGTCGTAGCCTTGAATAATCGTAACCAAATCTCTTGCAAAGGGAATAAGATTAAGGGGATTAAGCTCGTCCACAAGTCCTCCGCCGACGGCCTGAAAGTATTTGTCGGCATAGCTTTCGTCATCATCATCGTCACGGCCTGCGGAAATTAAGGCTTTTACAATCGCTCCGGCAACCATTGAACCGATAACCGCCGCAACCGCACGGGCGGAAGTTCCGATAGCCATTCCCTTGCTCCTGTTAACATCAAGAGCGGCACGGTAAAGCATATTATAAGATGTCATCGGTTCACCCATAAACGATGTTGCCATTTTTGCAATATCGCTTTTGTTTCGCATTATCGAAGATCGTGAGAGGGTGGAATCGTAAACCTGTGTTTGTACGATTACATCGGTAAACCGTTTTCCGCAAGCCTCAAGGAATTCCTTCGAGTTAAATTCAAGATTGGTAGTGTCCCTGATCTCTCTCTTTACTGCGTCCCAAATTATTCCCCAGCCAAGCTCATCGGCCTTTGCCGCTCCGACCATAAATTTTTCGTCACGGTAATATTTGTCGGTGAAAAATCCTTTGACAATGTTTTTTGCTCCGCTGTATTCCTTCGCCCCGATATAATCGGTGGCCGCACGGCCGCTCCCGGTGTCAAAACCGCCTATTTCCTTGACAATTGCAATCGGTGCCCAGCGTTTGATTTCCTCATAGCGTGAAGTTCCTGCAATCTCCTTTTGAGTTTTAAGTCCGGCGAAGTATTTCGGGTTAATAAGAGCAAAAGCACGAATAATGGCCGTCGGCTGCTGTACGATAACCGAAAGGCTCGCCGCCACCGCCGTCTTTTTCATATTTGAAACGGCTCGTTCCCAAAATCCGCCCTTTGCTCCCGTAATGCCTCCGTTAAGGTCAACAACAAACTGTTCAAAATATTTTGACGCCGATTTTCCGAAATTTTCTTCAAGCACCGTCCTTACCGACCGTGAATATGCCGAGCTGTCCGCCTCCGAAAGGTAGGAGGTAAAATTAAGCACCCTGTTCATATTCTCGATAGGCAGCACCATTGAACTGTAAAGAGCCATTTTTGCCGTGTGATCGTTCCAAACCTTGTCAAAGGAGGCAATTACCACCGGGTTTGCCGCATTCGGAACAGTGTTCTTTGTCATTCCGATGTTTTTCAGCGAAACTGCGTCAACCGCCTTGTTTGAAGAAAATAAAAACCGTCTGTCCGAGCTTATGGGAAAATAATTTGCCTCCCCGAATATGTCGATACCGTACAGCACTCTTGAAACTTCGTTGCCCTTTTCCGCAACGACGGTTGAAAGATATTCCTGCATTTCCTCGACATATTTTCTCATATTATCATCAAGCCTGTCCGAAAGAAAGCTTAAATCTCCTTCGGTCAGATGATAAGCCCTCGCCGTATCTCGGCCGTATCGTTTGTCGATAACTCCGAGTGCCTTTTCTCCCGTTTTTATTTCGTTCTCGGCAAGGGTTATGCCGCCCACCAAAAGGTGCTTTCTGCCCTGATCTCGTCTTGACAGGGCATATACCGACATAAGCTCCGGCACGGTCAGCTTAATCCGCTCTCCGCTTTCAAGTGTATATTCCGTGACCTTACTCTCGTCAATGCTCCAAATGCCGTGCTGTCTGCGCTTTTTCGCGGCAAAAGCTTTGAATTCCGCAACAATCCGTGCCCATTTGTTCTGCCCTTCAAGTGCTTGGTTGTAAAGCTCCCGGAAGGTCTTAGACCCGGTCTTGTAAAAGGCCGTAAGGGGCTGGAGCATTTCCCATTCAATACCTCGCTTTGCGTCAATTGCCTTTTGTGCCGCAAGGTTTCTGTCTCCTGCCTGTTTGCCCGAAATCAAAGAGTCGTTTTTCCCGGCTCTTTCGATTTCCTCCATAACCTTAAGGGCTGTTTCCTCAACCGTTTCTTTTTTGTCGCTCGCAAAGATTTTGTTTGCGCCTGTCACCGTTGAGGAAATCATTTTATAGACTTCATAAAGCCGTTCAAGCTCGGAATTTGACATTTCCGAAACCGTTTTCCCGCCCAAGGTGTCCTTAATTACCTCAATACGGTTTTCTACCGTTTCACTGTAAACACCCTGTATATACTGGGATTTTGATTTTTTAAGCTGTCTGTATGCGTCGTAAAGCTCCGAAAGTGCATTTTTCACCGTTGTGCGGTTCAGCTGCTCCCGGCGGGAGGCCGCAAGCTTATCAAGTCCGTTTTCGGCCGCAATGCTTTTGAGCAAATCCCGCTGTTTGTCCCTCTGCTTTGTAAGCACTTCCGACCTCTGCTCAAGCTCCGAAAGGTTCTGTCCGTCGGCAGATTCAATTTGCTCCTTTATCCGTGAAAGCTCGGCATTTGTCTCCGAATAGGAAAGATAGGTTTCGTTAAGCTTTACAAGAGACTCGGCGGCCTTGGTGTCGTTACCCACATCCGCAAGCGAAAGCCCCATAAGTATCTCATAGTCGCTCTTTTGCTTTGCAAAAAGGAACTCAGAGGCGGCCAGCGTTTTTTCAATCATCGGCCGAAGCTCTTTTTTTATGTTCCTCTCCTTTGTGGGATGAAGATAGAGCGAACGGAGATTTTTAATGACCCGCCTTATCTTGTTTTTGGTGTCGGTGCCGTTTCTTCGCTCCCGACTTTTGCGGTTTTGCTCTCTAAAGCTTTGCTTTAGGCTCTCGATACGTTCCTTTCTTTGCGCCCTTTGCTCGGCAAGCTTTTTGCGGTTTTCGGCTTTAAGCTCGGCTATCTTTTTGTCCCGCAAATCGACACGCTGTTGTGCGCGGTCGGCAAAGGTCGTGTCGGCTCTGACCTCGTTAAACCGTTCGAGTATGTCCGCACCCAGCGCACCCGCCGCCTCATTTGCCGTCAAATCTCCGTCGGTGATATAGGGATTAAAGCCGTTTTTCTCGTCGAGACTGTCTCTGACCTCGATAAGATTTCGCCACATATCCTGCGTGCTTACGGCGTCTCTGTCAAGAAACGGAACGCTGTTGCAAAGCTCGTCCCACACCTCGTCGATGTGTAACGCCCCCGGCGTTCCCTGTGCCCGCATATTGAGCTTTCGGCCATACTGCCTGTATGCCGCTCCGAAGGTGCCGAACATTCCTTCAAGCTCGGCCACATCCTTAAGGCTCGGTGTCAGTCGGTAGTGTCTCATTGCCGCCTTGTAGTCCTCTGCGTTTTGGTCGGTAATGTCCACATATGAGCTTGCAATAACCGATTTTGCAATGTCGGTTGACCGCTTTACAAGCTCGGCATAATCCGCCGAGCTTTGCATTTCGGCGTTGTCCATAAACTCATAAAGCCCAGTAAGCTCATCCCTCAGCGTGGAAGAGTCTATTTTGCTTGAATATTCGGAAATGATATCCCTTGCAATGCGGTTAATGTCCTGCTTCATAAGGCGGTTTTTGCCCTTGCCGCCCATTCGCTTGGATTTCACAAGCTCGCCCTTAAGTCGGTCTATCTCCTCCTTATAGGCCTGTTCTCTCAGTAGGGAGGAAAGCTCCTTGTCATCGGTCAGCCTCATTCCCGCATCGGATATTGAGGCTTTAACCTCGTCGGTCAGAAGTTTTTTCGAAATTTTCGAAAATTTTTCTTGACTTTTTTCGGTTGAGTTGAGTATAATATCATCAGAGGCAATGCTGTAATAGTCGTCGGCCTTTGTTGTCGGCTTCTCACTAACTTCGGAGCCTCCGCGAGAAGTAGCTTCGTTATGCCTGTCAGGGACTTTATCTCCTGTCAGCCCACTGTCGAGGGAGCTTCTCTTTTTTATTCTCACCAAATTACCGTTTTTGATTTCTTTCTGAATATACCTTTGAAGTTGCTCTCTTCCAAAAGCCGTCCCAATCTTGTTTGTATCTATTGAAACACGGTTATATCTTCCTTGCTCGTTAATATAAACAGGGACATTTATCACATTGCCTTCGGTATCTTTCAAAGTAGAAATAAGCAGGAAATAATTTTCACGCCGTGACGAGTCAGCGGCGTTTTTTGTTCCCCTGTAAGCCTGATTGACATCGTCAAGGCTTCGAATAACATCAAGAAACAGAGTTTTGCCGAGTCCGTGATAATGTATCTTTTCGGGATCTATTTTAAGACCCCTCTTTTCGGCCTCCTCCGTAGTAAGAATGTTTTCCAAGATATGACTTGGCTTCATCAGCATAGGAAGATTTTTAACGCCCTTATGACCCAAAATAATACGAGGACTGGAATCGGTGAGTTTAATGTCCTCCGTAAATTTCTTGCCTTCAAGTAAAGCTTGAACATCTTTTTCGGCATTGTCCGATATTTGATACCTTATATCCTTTTCGTTCTCGTTAAACCGTTCGGAAAGGGGAATTATATTGCCGTCGTTGTCATAGGTTATCGGGTCGGCGGATTTGACATTGTTCGGGTCGAAGATGATATAAATGTCGGCTGTGACAGAGCTTGCGACCTTGCTGTTTTGCCCGCCGTTGTCCATAAGGTCACGGAAAACAACGCTGTCATAGCCCTGTTCCTCCGCAAACTCGGCGATCTCCCTTGTGTTTCTGTCTCCCACGGCTCTGACCTGCACTTCGGCCGTCGCACTGTTTTTAAGCTGATCTCTTGCCTGTGAAAGCACTGTCGCCGCAAGGAATTTGCCGTATCTGTTTGTTATGGCTCTCGCCATAGCCGGGGCGGCCTCGTCAAGGGTGTCTCTCTTTATTTCGGCAAAGATTCCCTTCTCGTCGCTGAGCACAAGAGTATTTTTGTCGGTGTTGTATTTCGCCGAAAGGGTGGTTTTTTCCTGCGGCTCAAGAACGGCAAATATCTTGTTCCAGTTCTTTCCCTTGCCGTCGATTTCAAGAGAATTGCCGAGCTTTGCAAAGAGGGCATAGTTTCCCAGTGCGTTTTGCTCGTCAAGCAGCTTTGCCGCCTTTTCTTTGTCAAGAGCACGGATATAATATCTGTCCTTATCTTCGGCAACGACAACGCCATTTGACAGGTCGTTCTTTTTGAGCAGCTGCATAAGCCGCACATCGGCCTCAAGGTCGGAAAGCTCAAACTTTTCCGTGGTAAAAGCGTCGGAGTGGTGGAGCAGCATATAAAGGGGAGTGGACAGCTTGTCATAGGAGTAATGCTCCAAAAGGTCGGAAAGGTCGACAAGCCTATTTAAGGTCTTTTCGTCCTTATCGTTAAAGTCCCTCGCAAGCCTTTCACCGTAAAGGTCTATTTTCTTCTGTACCGTGTCATACAAGTCCTCGATACCCTTGTCGACGCTTCTTTCGAGGGCGGTAAGGTCTTTTTGGTTCATTACACGGTAGGACGAAAGGTCAAGGTCTCCGTTGTCTCTTTTCGCAACCTCGTTAAGAGCATTTGCCACCTCATCAATCGTCATATTTGCCGAGCTTTTGGGAGTTTCGATATTCCTTTTTCCGCCGACGCCCGAATATGTGGAGGCTATATCCCTGCTCGAGGTGAGGAAAATGCTCCGACCGTCACCCATTTTGTTAAGGTCAAATTCGGTGAAGCCGAAATTCTGGGTACCGTGATAGAGCTGAGGTGAGTTATATCCCGCTTCACCCGCTGCCTCATTGACCATTCTTTGGGCAAGTCTCGTGTCTCCGCTTTCCGCCGCAGACATATATTCCTCGTCCGAAATCGAAAAAGAGGAAATTTTCCCTTGACTTTTTTTATCGTTTGTGCGTATAATGGTATCAGAAGGTACGCGTGTTCTATCGCTTCCTGCATCATTTTGATGCATAGCGGTATTGCGTGCCTTCTTTTTTTCATTTAATACAAGTTTTGTAGGGGTAAAATTGATAATATCATACAAGACCATGTTTCCGCCCGATGTGAAACCCACAATAACCTTTGCCGAATAATCATTGTTTCCGATTCGGATTGAAACATCTCCACGAGCAAACTCCTTGAAATTGTCCTTTCGAGTGTGCTTTAAATCCTCGTTAATATAATTGGTGGAAGCCAAGACAATATCGTCAAGATTGTTTGCGGACTTAAGCTTGTCTTTGTAAACAGTCTTATTGTTTTTCAAGTTCTTTGTATCTTTTGAGTTCGTAAACTCGTTTTTTGTAATACGATTTACCTTGATAAGTCGACCGCTTACGGGAATGCCGCTTGAGAACTTTCCGGAAATAGTATCCTTGACGGTTTTTATCCATTCGGATTTTGGAACACCCGCAAGAATATCATCTTCAATAATTGCAACAGCCTTGTTATCCAAAGTATATCCAATCGAAAACCTTGTCTCACTCTCCGTGCCGGCACCGAAACGGTAATTCTCCACCGCCTCGTCCACGCCCTCCGAAAGCCGCCGGGCAATTTCGTTCATATAATCAACCTCGCCCAAAACCTCGTTTCGGATTTCGGCGTTGTCGTGAACGAAATATTTGTCAAAGGCACGGTTTATCATTGCCACAAATTCCTTGATAAATTCCATTATCTTGTCGGAAAGCGTTTTGTTTTCGGCCGCAAAGCTGTCCCACTGCTCCTTGTTGGTCAGTGCTTCAAAGCAGTGGTCGGCAACGATTTCCTCGTCGATTTTGGCCTTAAAGTCCTCGTCCCTTGCATAGGTCTTTCCGTATCTTTTCTCATAGTCCGCAAAAACCGAATCATATTTTCCCGCCGCCTTAAGGTGGTCTATGACAAATTCCCTGAAGCTCTGCGCATACTCCGGCGAAAGATTTTCAATCATATGGTACATCTCGTGCCCCGCCGTGGAGGTCAGCGCATTTTTACCGTCAAGGGCAATGACAATCGTGTTTCCGCCCTCATACTGCCCGTTTATAATCTTTCCTTCAAGATTATATTTCTCGGCAAGGCTCGAAACTACACGGATAACAACGCCCTTTTCCTTTGCCCAAACATCGAGCAGTCGGAGCTGTCCCCTCAGATTCCTGTTCACTTTTTTGCTTGCCGAATATTCCCGCACAACGCCGCCCTGCTTTTTTGCGGCCGCATTTTGCTCTGTGCGCTCCTTTGAGCGGTTTTTGTACTCGTCCGACCGTTTATACTGCTCCTGTCTGTTTCGTTCGGCTCCCGCCTGTGCTCTGCCTGCTTCGTATATTCTGCGGGCACTTGACGGTTTTATGTCTCTCGATGTGCGTTTAATGTCGGAAAAGCTCTGCCCCTTTTCTCCGGCCTTATAATATTTTTCAAAAGAAGCGTTATAGGTCGAGGCAACAAGGTGGCGGTTGCTTTCGAGATATTCGTTTGCATAGAGATTTCTCACGGCGGTCGGTCGGTCCGCGGCATTGTTTATGACTGCGGCTGCCTCATATCCGATATTCGCCGAAAGAGGGGAGAGGTTCTTTCCCTTTGCGGTGGAAACAACCGCCTCGACACCGTCTTTTGTGTCGTTGAAGGAAACGCTTTCCACCGTGTCATAGCTGTTTGCGGCCGTGATTTCTTCGGTGCGGTTGTCAAGAGCCATGTCAAGCAGTGATTTTATGCCCTTTCCGGCTCCTTTTGCAAGCTCCTTATAAACCGTCCGTGCCTCTTCTACCGTATCGGCCGACAAAAACTGATCGGTAATTTCGGAAAATACCGCCTCTTGCAGATTATCAAGAGAATCAAGGTCGGTTTTTCCCTCCACAAGGTTGGAGGCCTCCCGGATAAAGCTGTTATTTTTACCCTGCTCCTTCGCATAGGAAACAAGCTCGGAACGGTCAACATCAGAATACACCCTGAAAAGTCTGCCGCTGTTTTCGGCCGCATTTTCTCTCTCGGTTTGGTATTCTTTGTATACCTCCATTGCCTCCGAGTTGTGAGTAAGCTCGGTTCGCTCCTGCCCCTTGACCGAATCATATCCCTCGTTAAAGGCCTTTGCAATGGTCTTTGAAAGCGCATCGGCGTTCTTTACGCCCTTTTGCTCCAACTTTGCCTTGACCTCCGTGCTGTCCACATCCGTCACGGCCTTTTCGTACTGTGCCGAAAATTCGTCCGTAAGCAGTTTTCCGAGCCGCCTTGCCGATACCTTTTCGCCCTTTTCAATGGCTTCTCTTGCCGTTACTGCTTCCTTATTGTCGGGATTTGCGGCGATAATCTCGTCAAGGGAGGTTATAACGCTGTCTGCCGATTTTAATTCTCGACCGACCTTTATTTGTCTGACTCCGTTTTTAACATTCTCGGCCTTTGCATAGCTCTTGGCAATGCCGTAGTTTGCTCCGCTCATCATAACGCCCGAAAGTGCGCCGCCAAGTCCCGCCGAAAGATCGTCTCCGAGAATGCCCGAAACCGTCTTGGCCGAAGCCTCAGAAGGAGATAACCCCTCGTTAATATAGCCGTAATATTCCTGCATCACTTCCGACTGGTCGGCATTTACAAGCACATCAACCGCACGGTTGAGAATGTTAGAGGCGATTTCCTCGCTCCCTTCGGCAACAAGAGATTTGCCGAGAGTGGTAATAAAGCTTTTCGGGTTTCCGAGAATTCTTTCAACGCTCCATACTTCGGTTATTGCCTCGATTGCGCCCGAAGTAAAGCCCATTGCAAGAGCCTTACCGTCCGAAAGGCCTTTTTTCTTTGCGTCTATAATGGTTTGTGTGGCTACCTGACTTCCCATAAGGGAAAAATCAATCGTTTCCAGAGCCTTTTCACTAAGTCCTGTCCCGACTCCCTTTGAAACTGCAATTCTCGCAAGATTGTCAAGCATACTTTCGGTCGTTTCCTTTGCGAAAAGGCCGAATGCCCGAGCGTTGCCGTCCTCATCCCGTCCGAAAAGTGTGCTTTTGGCATTCCAAAAGCTGTCGGGATTTTTCCTTAGGTAATCGCTAAGCATTTGTGAGGTTGTGCCTCTTACCGTGCTCGAATAGTGAGCCAAAATATTTACCGGGGAATTTGTGTCGATCTCCTTTCCCGTGGCTTTTCTCAGGAGCGCATCGACGGAGCCTATACCGCTTGCAAGGTTAGTCGCTATTGCCAAAACACTGTTAAGGACTGGGTTTTCTTCTGCCCCTTCTTGAGCAACTTTCACCCAAGCGTCAGTTGTCCTTTTATTCAAAATCGGTTCCAGCTCATCAAGGTACTTTGTTGCTTTTTCTTTATCGGTATTGTACAATCCGTAAAAGACTTTTCGCTCGTCATCGGTCATTTTTGCATTGTATACATTTGCAATATTATTATAAACATCTGTCGTGCGGTCTGACCCCAAGTACACACTTGACTTTTTGTCACTTTCGACAGTTGTGTGTTTCGCAAATTCCTCATCATCAAGAAGAGGCATATATTTGTCGTGAACTTCTTTTTCGATTGCCGCAAGTCGTTCATTTTCCTTGCGCTCGTTGTAGTAGTTTTCAAGCGTGGCCGCCTTGGCTTGGTACCTTGCAGCCTCTTCTTCCGCAAGATTTTTTTGTTCTTCGGTGAAAGGATCGGGATTATTGATATCATATGTTGCCGCAAAATGCATTTGGTTTGTTTTTTCCCTTGCATTCTCGGCCTGACCCTTTGCAAGCGCAAGGGCATTTTTCAGCTCTTCGTCGTTTGCATAGCTTATTTGATTGTCTCTAAGCCATTCAAGCTCTCTTTTTTGGCTGTCCGACAGCGCATATTCCTTTGAAGCAAGCGCATTTATCGCAAGCCCGACTCCCTTATAGTCATATCCGTTATACTTTTCCGAAAAAGGAGTGCCCTCGTCATCGTACTGCGCTCTTGCCTTTTCCCAATCAAGCTTCAACTGTTTAAGCCGTTCAAGCTCGGCTTTTGCAAAGCTTTCTTTATCCTTTGCCGATTCTATATCAATATTCTGATTTTCCGAATCGGGCAGTTTAACCCGACTGATATATTTTCCTTTTTTTGCCTTAGACAGCAGGGAAAGAGCATTGTTATACTCTTCCTGTGCCGCTGAAATCTTATCGTCGAGTGTTTTTCCCTGTCCGGCTGTCATATCGTTAAGGGAATTATACTCATCGGCATCCTTGTACTGTGCAAAGACATCTCTGCGGCTGTTAATGCTGTCCCAAAGGTCTTTACTGTTATATAGAGACAGCATTTGATTCAGGCTTTCTTCCTGCTTTTTGACCGCCTCTGCACCGTACACCCGCTCATATGCCGCACGGTTCTTTTCAAGCCGTTCCTTATATCCGTTCACCGTATCAACGGAGCTTGTCAGGAAATCGCTTGCCGCCGTGTAATCGTCGGGAGTTTTAAAACCGCCCTTGTAATAGTTGCTGTACGCATTATCTCCCATTGAGCTTTTGCCGAAGGACATAATATCGTCAAAAAGGGTGTCCTTGCCCGATTTGATTCTATCTGCCATAAGTACGGTGTAAGCACTTCCGCTGCTTTGCTCTTTTTTCTTCTTATATGCGTCTAATGCGTTCATATTTTCACCTCAAAATATTATCAAGCGTAATTCCGTATTCGCCTACCGCCGAAGCAAGATATTGCGAATAGCTTTCAGGCAAACCCTCCATAAATTTTATCAAGGCATTCCTCAATTTATTTGTGTCACCTTTATATCTCTCATAAATTGACTTGACACCGTTTGAAACGGTGGAATACTCTTTATCTACCCACTGGCTGTCCTTGGCCTCAAGCTGTGCCTTAAGGCTCGATATCGCCGCCGACTGGTCGTTGTTTTTCTTGGTTTCGTTCATCTGCTCCCGCCACTGTGCATCCGAAACGCTGTCACGCTCTCGTTGATAGGCCATTTTGTCGTTATACTCGTCGGCGGTCAGTTTGGCATTAGCATTGTTCCAGTCGTTCTGAATGTGGCTGTCGTAATTGTTCTTTTCACGGTTGTAAAGGGTGTCATACATACTCTGCGCCATATTGGCCAGCGTGCCCTGCTGGTCAAAGCCTGTTGCCCACCGTGTATAGTCGGTGTTGTCAAGGTTTTGGTAAAGGCTTGCAAGATTGTATAAATCCTGCCCCTCTTGCTGATACCTCTGATATGCCAGCTGTTCAAGCTCGGGTATCTTGCTGTTCAGGTCGTTCATATAGTTGTTATAGACCTGTTGTCCCGCCGTCTGACCGTAGGAAGAGCCGTAACCTCCCGTAAGAGCCGCCGCCTTGCCCTGAGTGTCCTCCATAGCCTGTTTTCCCGCTCGGGTGGCCTGCTCCTTATAGATGTTATAAAGATTGTCCTCAGCGGCGTTATACGAAAATTTTTCCCTGTTTTTTATGGCGTCAACCGCCGCCGCAAGGTCATTGTTGTACTTGCTGTTGTATGAGCCGTAATTTAAAAGCCTTTCGTACTGCTGATCCGCAAGCTGCTTTTTCTTTTTTGCCTCGTCAGACTCCGAAAAGTTATAACTGATTGGATTAAAGCTGATTGCCATTAAAAAAACTCCTCTCTTAAACCGTCCCTATCGAAAGCCATAAAATAGGGACGGAAAAATCGTTATCTTCGATTAAGAAACCGACCGACATTATTCTGCTTTTGACATAAAAACCTTCTTTTTTTGGGTCACAAACAGAAAAATCATAAAGGCAATAGTCTGTTTTGCTTCGTATATAGTCGGAAGGTGCAATAAATATCTGCGGTATAGTCTTGTATTCGGTGGGGAAAGACACTTCGGGAGAGGTGTATACAAGCTGCCTGAGAGCAAAAGTACCGACTTCGGTTTCTGCGCTCGTGCGTTTTGTCACCGATATGGTTTTAGGGAGTGACCAGTCGGAACTTGATAGGTCACTGAATCCGATGTTCATACGCCCGCTTTGGATAAGTGTGCTCCCGATTTTTAGTGACAACACTCCCTCCGTCTTTTGCTCTGCCTTTATTTCGGGAATTCCGTCTCCGGTGTTGTATTCAATCGCCTCTTTTGCCCTCATCAAATCAACAAGCTTGTATAGATATTCATTGACCTGTCCTATCTGCTGATAAGAATTTCCCGAAAGAGTCGGGGGGAATTCATAGTTGTATTTGTTACTCATCGTCTGCTCCCCGATTTATACATTTTGGAAAGACCGAAAAGGTAAAAACCGCCCTTGCCCGATACCTTGATTTTCAAATGGTCACACCGTCTCGGAACAATAGGTATATTAACGGTCATCATCTTTTCTGCCGCCGATACGGTTCTGTATGTCTGCCATGTTCCTGATGAATCATACATCAATGACACCGTGAGACTCGCTCCTTTTTCAAACTTGAGTCTCATCATAATTCGGGATATGGACTTCTTGTTGGGGTCTTCAAGCCCGAGCTTTCCCGACTCAAAAAACCAATTAAATGACCGTTCCTCTGTCGGTATAAACGGGTTTTTCGAAAGGTTTGTATCGGTAAGATTAAGATTTCCGGCTGTTCCTCCAACAGTCTTAATTTTGCCGTCGGTTCCGTCGAGATAAAACATATCGCCGTCACATTCACAGCAAAATCGCATATAGGTATCCTGCTCTCTCGTCCATATGCCGTATGACGTATCATAGACAAAAAGCTTATGGTCTCCGTGTTCGTCTGTCATGGAACAGTAAAGCTTCTTGTCAAGTGTGCCGAAAACGGCGTCGGTGTAAAGCATATTCCCGAGATTTTGAGAAATTTTTTGAGGTATACTGCCCGTATAGGCATATATGCCGTCAATGGCCTTGTAGTATAAAACGCCGTCGATTATGGCAATGCCTCGATAACTGCCTTTTTGTACGCCCTTGACGTCAAGGGTAACCGCCGTGAAAGGAGTGTAGTCTCCATACACCTTATGTATGCAATTTTCTTTGAAAAACAAAATTTGACCGTTCCAAGCAGTACACCCGGTGAAAAGGCCGTCAGTGCCGACCGTTATTGCCTCTGCGTCGGTGCTTATTCCTTCATACGCATACCAGTTATCGGGGTCTCCGAGCTTTGTACAATAAATTTCGTGACCGTCATTTGAACATCCCCAAAGACGGTTGTTATATTCGGTCACATATGCCAAATCGGGAACTCTGCGGCATATTGCAAAACTCAGAAAATTAACGTTGTATTGGTCGGTATTTGTCTCGGGACCCGTAACCGTAAATGTAAACGGCTCAAGCTGAACGTCAAGAATGATACCGCCCTCGCCGTTGAGCATTCCGGTAAGTTTGTAGCCGCGAGACGCATATTTGTAAAAGCTTTTTTTGCCGGTTGCCGCCGTATACGTTGTCTTATTGACCTTTTGAAAATCTCCGGCATAATCGTTGTTGTCTTCTCGGGTGAGTGGAGTGTCGTTAGCGGTTGTATCGTCCGTGAAGTAAAAGTCAACCACGTCTCCGGATTTAAGCCCGGTGAATAAATACGCTCCGAAATCGTCTCTCACAGCGGTTTTCCAATCATAGACTTGAAGCCATGAGGCTTTTTCGTTTCGGTAACTAAGCTTGAAAAGCACGGCCGAGCTTCCATACTTTTTATTGTTGTCGGAATTGTTTTTGTCAGGTGTATAAAGCCAGTATTTCCCGTTATCGCTCTCTGTTACATTGCTCGGCTCGTCATGCTGTGTCCACGAAAGAACATAAACATTGCCGTCTCCGTCGCAAGGGACAAATTCAATAAATGTACGGTAATGACCTGCGCTTGTGGTCTGTCCGGTGTGAAGCTCGGGATTAAATATCTCCATTTTGTTCCATGTTTTCTTTATGTCGACTTCTCCGGCCGAGTCCCATTCGCTGTCAAACCATATTTTGTCGGGAAATATACACACCTTGCTTCCGAGCTTGACCATTTGTCTGTCAGCTTTTGATGTGCTTTGAATAAATAGACCTCCTGTGGCGGTTGTCTGTTGCTTTTGGCCGTTGTCATATATCCACAAGCTCGGATTGGCTTTAGTATCGGAGGGGTCAACATCAAGCCACATAGGATGCTCAAATCCTCTTGACACCATTCCTCTACAAGCTCTTGTTTGAGCAATTTCGTATCTTTTCTTTCTCGTTGTCATGATAGGATAGTCATCACACGACAAATTCTCCATGTCAAAGAATTCCGATGAGCCTATACGTAAGTTATGATTATAGCCCTTGAATTCCTGTATAAACTCCTGTGTTCTCCCGAGAGAATTCAGCATAGGATAGCTCATATATGTCACCTACCATAGTATCATCTTGTTTTTCCCCTCAGCCGTTGTCTTAGAAGGGTACTTACTGTTCCAAAAATTACGGAAATCCGCTATAAGGCTTTGACACATCGACATAGCGTTGTTGTATTCGTCTATTTCGGCATTCGCAAGACAGCTCTGTGCCTGAATATAAAAGCCGTAAGCCTCATTGTAGGGGGCAGGCATGATAATAACCGTGTCACTCGAATACTCCTCAGGGACTTCCATATCTTCGTTGTGAGTGTTTATTATTGAATTGTATATTTGAAGGTCGAGGTTGCGAATCCATACAAACTTGACCGAATCGTCGAATTGATCGTCACACATAAGCTTTGCGTTATCTATTGCGTCTTGTACCGTCATTTCTTTTCCCTCCGTTAAGAAAATAAGGCGAGAGGAGAACTCCCGCCTTATAACGTTCCTTAATCCTGTGCAAGGCTGTCAAGAAAATCGTCGGCAGCTTCCTGCTGTGCGAAGGAGTTTGCGATGACTTCTGCGACAGGCTTCGGTATCGAACACTCTGTACCTCTCGGCACAAAATATGTTTTACCGTTAATTCCTACCTGAATAGGTTCCTTTTTAAGAACCGGGTCGGCGGGAATTTTAACATTGACAAATTCAAGCATAGGATTTTCGGGCTTTACTTCTTTTGCCATTTGGATTTCCTCCTTAATTTTCGCTGATCACAGCACTGTAATCATTGATTGACTCAATGCGCACCATGTAGAACTGATTAAGAATGGCTGCGGTCTTAGTTGCTTTCCAACCGGACGAGCTCCTCTGATTGAGGGGGTCATCTCCGTAACCGAGCTGCTTAACGATGTGCTGCAATCCGCCGCCGGAAAGCTCGGTGGTAGCGTATGCGTGAGCACCGAGTACAAGAGTGCTGAATACAGCACCTGCACTTGTGGAAGCTCCGGTGCCGCAAACAACAGAACCGGCAGGAACCGCCGCCGCAAGAGCAGTGCCGAGAGTGAGTGTGGTCGTACCGTCGGAGCTGTTTGCCGAAACGGCGGTAATGGTATTTGCGGTACCGTTAACATACACCTTTACGGTGGTCGAGGCCTTGGTAAATACGCCGTGGACCTTAATGGTGGTGGCCGATGAAGTGGCGTCAGCCGCTACCACGGCCGAGCTTTCACCGCCGCCGAAGATTTTACCGGGAAGGAACGCCTTAGCTTCGGTGGTTTCGACAAAACGTACCCCGCCGAGAGAGCCGATTTCGCCGTTGAAAATCTTGGTTGCGTTGCTGTATTTGTTTACATCTATCCAGTCATCCGATGACATTATGTCATATGCGGTGTAAGGATGAATAATAGCAATGTACTTCCCGTCAATGGTGGGTGCGTTTTTAGCCTTAAGAGCGGCCGCCGCACGGAAAATCTCATCTCGTGTGAGGTGGCAATCCTTGGTGAGGTTTGCACGGCTGTAAACGGCGGTTTTGGTGCCACCCGATACCTTGTGCGCGTACTGCACATTTGTTCCGCTGTTTGCAATTTCTCGGGTAATGGTGTCAAGGGTTCGACCTGCCTGACTGCCGAGAATTTTGGTTCTTTCATCAAGAACCGGGTCAATGGTGGTCATCTGAAGAAGATCGGATGACTGAATCCAGTTGCCGTACTGCTTAACGGTTGCGGTAATCGCCGAAACGCTCATATTCTGCCCCTTGGGGGTAACCGCTTCGGTAAGGGCGGTCAGAGCCTTGGGCAGAGAGGCAAAGCGGCGGAACTCAATTGTTTTGCCGTTTCCCTGAGGAATAGGTCTCTTGTCTG
>ERZ835980.802-NODE-802-length-40769-cov-8.651692_pt1 | contig 40769 bp, 43 predicted proteins | sample MGYA00519943_ERZ835980 | MGnify/ENA primary metagenome ERZ835980 (study PRJEB31850, sample SAMEA3708791) | human gut metagenome | biome: human gut; feature: human-associated habitat; material: faeces | place: China | collected 2014 ... | reverse complement strand
ATAATGCAAGGAGATAAAAGATTTGAATTTAGAAGTTGGCAAACTAAATATAGAGCACACTTATTGAAAAATTTGCATGGCAGCTGGAGAATGTAGAAGTATTTGATGAACCGATAGAGGCAAAAGGAAAATTGAGCTTGTGGGAGTATGATATATGAAAAATAATTTCTCACTTATTAAAGTAATCTAGAAGGCAAATTTGAAGTCTAAATTGAAAAATTCCTAAATTTTTTTAAAAATTCATCTATTTAAATGGACAAAAGAACTTAAATTATATAACATAATAATTAAGAAAAATCTGTTATAAATAAAAGCGTTTTGGTTTAAAACATATACAAAAATAGAAAAATATGTTAAAATTGTAATATATGTTTTAGGAGGAATATATGGTTAGAATAGTTGTTTTAAATGATAATAGAAAAAATAATCCACAATTAGAAAATGAACATGGACTTTCATTATATATTGAAGTTGATGGATATAAAATTTTGTTAGATGCAGGACAAACTGATATATTTAAGAAAAATGCTAAAAAATTAGGTGTAAATTTAGATGATCTAGATACAATCGTATTAAGTCATGGACATTATGACCATGGAAATGGTTTAAAATATATAGATAAAAAGATTCCTTTAATATGCTGTCCGGGATGCGATTGTTATAGAGTAAGTAAAAGAACAGGAAATTATGGAGGATTAAATCAAAAGATAGAAGAATTATCAGAAAAGTTTGATTTAATACAAACTACAGAACCATATAAAATAACAGAAAATATTTTCTTTTTAGGTCAAATAGAAAGAAAAACTGATTTTGAAACAAAGAGTTTTCCAATGACAAAAGAAGATGGTACTGATGATGTAGCAATAGATGACACAGGGATTGCAATAAAGACTTCAAAAGGTTTAATTGTAATATCAGGTTGTGCACATAGTGGAATATGCAATACGGTTGAATTTGCAAAAAAAATAACAGGTGAAAGAAATATACTGGCAGTTATAGGAGGTTTTCACTTAAAGAATGTGGATGAAAGTACTTTAGAAACAATATCATATATGCAAAATAATAATGTACAAGGAGTTTATTTAGCACATTGTACATCAGATGAAGTTTGTCAGGAATTTGAGAAACGTATGCCATATAGAGCAACAACAATGAAAGTAGGAGAAGAATATTTATTAGACCAAAAACAAGTAGAAAGAGAGATTTAAATATGGTAGACTTAGAATTATATAGAATATTTACAATTGTTGCAAACGAGAAAAATATAACAAAGGCAAGTGAAAAATTAAATATTTCTCAGCCAGCTGTTACAAAACACATTAAAAATTTAGAAAATGCTCTTGAATTAAGATTATTTAATAGAACTAATCATGGAATAGAATTAACTTCTGATGGTCAAAAAATATATGAAGAAGCAAAAGAAGCGGTAGAAACGCTAAATAGTATTTTTGTTAAATATGGAAAAAACAGAAATATAAATTTAGGAGTACATGTAAGTATGTACAAAATGTTTAGTAAAATATTAACTAAATTTTCTAATATTAATGAGAATATTACAATTAATATATCTGATACAGATTTAATAAATATGTTAGCTCCAGATTTATCTGATATGATAGCTAAACTAGAAAATGAAAAACTTGATATTATTATTTCAAAAAAAACAGATAACTATAATCATAATAAAATAGAATTTATAAAGGTTGGAGAAATTCAAGATATTTTAGTAGTTAATAATGATTCAAAATTATTAGGCAAGCAAATTGGAATTGAAGATATCATAGGTATGCAAATATGTTTGCCTAGAAAAGGGTCTGCAACAACCAATAATTTTCTCAAAGCACTAGAAATTGAAGAAGACAAATTAGTAAATGCAAAATATATTACATATAATGCCATGTTGGATATTATTGAGGATGATAATGAAATTATAGGACTTATAAGTAAGGAATATATAGAAAAAGAATTGAATAATAAAGAAATATCAGAGTTGACAACAGAATTTAAAATTCCACCGATAGAATATGGTATATATATAAATAAAAAAAATAAGTTTAAAGAATTAAATCAATTAGTAAAATTTATAAGAGAAAACAAATAAGAAAATAGAGTTATAACCAAAGGTTATAATTCTATAATTTTTTTGTATTTCACATAATATACGAATCGGTTTATAATATAATTAAGATAAATCGAGGAGGTAAAAAAATGAAAAAACATAATTCTATAAAATTTAGTAGATGTGTACCACTTCCTATCGGATATAAATTAGCAGTATGCCCAATATGTGGAGGTATACATTTAACAGGAACATTATTAAATGAAAGTGCAGATGAGCAAGATCCAGATATAATGTGTAAAGATTGCGGTAATATAATTAGTGAAGCCATAGTTTAGAAAGCGAGGAAATAATATGAATGAAGAACTAAGAAGAAGTATAAAAAATTTTGCCGAAGCAGATTACCCAGGAGTTGGAGAGCATATATCATTAATAGAGTGTTTAAAAACAATTACAAAAGACCCTAGCTTTAATTTAGAAGGTGAATCAACAAGTGTATTAATTAATAATAGAGAATTTGAACTTATTGATGTATATTGTCCTGATTTAAAAATAAAAAATGAATTTTTATGGGACCAATCAGCAAAGATATATTTAAGACATGGAATATATGTTATTGAATATGTTTTTGATGACACATCCGGTGAAATAAGTCATGCAACCATTTATGAAGAAAATGAAAATGGTTATATTGAAATAAAAGGCAAAAAATATAGGATGATTAGTATTTTAGATAAAGAGAAAGCTAGAGATATAGATGAAGTCTCACCAGACGATTACCATAATTTGACCACAACCAAAACGAAAAACAAAGGAAATAAAGAGAAATAATAAAAAGAGTGTTGTTCTGAAACCTTACAGAATAGCACTTTTTAATATTCTATGGAAATAACGGGATTTGACCGCTGGTTCTCATAACCCGAAGGTTGTAAGTTCGAGTCTCTTTTTTACAATTGGGTACAATAAAGGTTTCATAGAAAAATGCTTTTTTTGCATATACTACCAAATATAAAAAAGGTTTTCTAAAAAAATATGTTCAATATAGGCTTAAAATAGATATGTCACAAATACATTGAAAATAAAATATTGAAAAATATTTAAAATTGATATAAATTTGTATAAACTTTTAGTAGGGTAATTAAAAAAATGAATAAAAGATACCGATTTGATAGAATATTTTTATAGAAAAAATAAAAGAGGAAGGAGAAAGGTTGAGGAATGTCTCCATTCCAAGTATCACTGTGTACAGGTTGGCATAGAGCAATATAGAAAGATTTTGAAATTATTAATAAATAATGGAGCAGATAAAAATAGTACTTCTAGATTTTCCAAAACTAATATAAAAGAAACTTATCAGAATGAACTGATTTGGCAGTGTATATGGGATATGTGGGAGTGAGGTATGCAGAGCGAAATATAATAAAATCAAGCTATACAAATATTGAAAAAAATCATATATTATGATATTAAATATATGGGTGAAATGTATGAATAAAAATACAAAAAAATTAAAGCGTATTGCAATAATATTGTTATATATTATAATAACTGCTGTAAGCGTAAATTTTAACATTGGAAAGGAAAACCAAACAAGCAATATTATAGAAAACGACAAAATTTCTTACGCTATATCAAACATTCCAAAATACAGTGGAGAAATATTTATTGAAATAAACAACAATGTGCCTCAATTTACTGCGCAAGACATAAGTATACAGAAAGATTATTATTCTGATTTAGAAAATGGCAGAGTGCGGAAGGGCAATGATAAAAACTAGTTGGAAAAAGGCTAATGAAGATGACGAAAAAGATGATTATTCTTCAATTACACCAACAGGATTTAAACAACAAAAATATAACACAAACACTATTCCAGGAGGATATCTATATCATAGATGTCATATAATTGCGTGGAAATTAGGTGGAATAGATGTGGATAAAAGAAACATAATGACAGGGACACAAAGCTTTAATATAAATGGAATGAAACAATTTGAAGATCAGGTTTATAATTATTTGAAGGAAAATCAAACTAACCATGTCCTATATAGAGTTACTCCATATTTTGAGGGCGAAAATAAATTAGCAAATGGTGTAAATATTGAAGCATATTCTATTGAAGACAATGGAAAATTACAATTTAATGTATATGTATATAATGTGCAAAATGGAATTATTATTAATTATGCAACAGGAGAAAGTAAATTAGAAAAATAGGAGGTGAAATATTGGACTTAAATATATTTGAAAGAAACAATAATAATAGTAATGGTTTCATAAAGGAATTTATTAGAGATTTAAAAAATGCATTAAAAAATATGATGGATGAAGGTAAAGGTATGAATGAAAATGACAAAGTATTAGAAGAATATAACTTATATGAGAGAAGAAAGATTTTTTTAGATAACAAAAGCTGGAAAGGAAATGGCTATGCTTGGGTAATGGATGAGAATTCGGTTTGTATATCAGAAAATGGTGATGGTGGACCGTGTTCTATATTTGAGATAGATTTACCTAAAAATGCAAAAGTTGGAGAAGTTTATGAAAAAATTGATGGTAAGTATATTTATAATTTTGACATGACGGCTAAATTAAAAGAAATTAACTAGCACTTGCAACTTAAAGATATTTACAAATTAATAAAAGATAAATAATATAATATATCTAGATTTTTTATAGTGATTATGATATTATTGTAATAACTTAAAAGAGTAGGAGGAAAGATATTATGGAAAAATTAATTATAAAAAAATGTTCTAAATGTGGAGCGCTGGTCGAAGTTTTAAAGGACTGTAGTTGCGATAATTGTGGTATAGTTTGCTGTGGAGAAAAAATGGAAGAAATCATTCCAAATAGCATGGATGCTGTAGCCGAAAAACATATACCAACGTATGAAAAAGTCGAAGATGAAATATTTGTAAAAGTAAATCATGTAATGGATAAAGAGCATTATATAGAGTGGTTGGCAATGATTGCCGGTGAGAAAATATGCAAAATCAAACTATATCCAGAACAAAATGCAGAATGTAGATTTAAATATATACCAGGTTCAAAAATATATGCTTATTGCAACAAACATGGACTATGGTCTACAGAAATTAAATAATATGGAGTGATACAATTGTAGGATTAATGGTAGGTATAAAAGATCCAGAATCTGCAAATCCATGGGCATAGAAAAAACAGATCTCGTAATGAGGTCTGTTTTGCCAATTAGAGAATATTTAAATAAAATTTACTAAATTTTAACTTTTTCTAACCTTTAAATTTAATATTTAAGTGATATAAAGAATATAATATTAATATAGAAAAAATAAAGGTAGGGGAAAAATGAAAACAATTAAAATATTAATTCCAATATATAATGAGGAAGAATCACTTCTATTTTTAAGAAATAGACTAACATCTATAATAGACAAGCTAACAAATTATAGAATTGAAGTACTGTTCATAAATGATGGAAGCAAAGATAATAGTTTAAAAATAATAGAAGGAATAAGAAAAAAAGATAATAGATTTGAATATATATCGTTTTCAAGAAACTTTGGAAAGGAAATAGCTATAATAGCAGGATTAGACTATTCTAGGAAAAGCGATGCAGTAATAATAATGGATGCAGATTTGCAAGATCCACCAGAACTTATACCAGAAATGATACAAGAATGGGAAAAAGGATATGACGATGTGTATGCAACAAGAAAAACAAGAGATGGAGAAACATGGCTAAAAAAATTCACATCAACTATGTACTATAAAACATTACAAAAGTTTACTAAAATACCAATACAAAAGGATACAGGAGATTTTAGATTATTAGATAAAAGATGTGTACAAGCAATGTGCAAATTAAGAGAAACAGGAAGATGCTCAAAAAGTATTTTTAGTTGGATAGGATATAACAAAAAGGCAATATATTTTGATAGGGACAAAAGAATAGCAGGAGTAACAAAATGGAATTATAAAAAATTAATAGACCTAGCAATAGATGGAATAACATCACTTTCTATTTCACCATTAAGATGGCCAATATATATATCATTTATTACATTTGCATCTTGGCTAATTAATCTAATATATGTTATTATTAAACAAACAATAGAACCATATCAAATAATTATTTCATTAATACTCTTCTTTATGGGCATACAATTTGCATTAATTGGAATATTAGGTGAATATATAGGAAGAACATTTAATCAAACAAAAAATAGACCACTATATTTAATTGATGAGATAAATGGAGAAAAATATTGGGAGAATAAAGATGAGGAAAAAGACAACAATCATTTTAATAATAATTATATTAGTTCAGATATTAATTAGAATTTATTTTGGGTATCAAAAACAATACTTTCATATGGATGAAATGTACTCATATGGCCTAATGAATTATAATAAACTAAATATTGCAGATAATGAGGATTTTTTAAATAAATGGCATAATAAAGAATATTTTGAAGATTATTTAGAAGTTAACAACAATGAAATTTATAATATAAAACCTGTATATGAAAATCAAAAAAATGATGTACATCCTCCACTGTATTATTTACTATTAAGAATATCTGCAACTTTTACAATAAACAAATTTACAAAATGGACTGGAATTTTATTAAATATAACAATATTTATAATATCAAGTATAATGGTATATCTAATATCAAAAGAATTATTTAAAAATAAAATATATGCAGTATTGACAACATTAATTAATGGACTTACACTAATTAGCTTAAATAGTGCATTATATATAAGAATGTATGAACTATGTAATTTAAATATATTAATAATTACATTCTTACATATGAAAATATATAATAAAGAAAAAATAAGACCAATAAATATATTTTTGATTTCTACATTTATGATTTTGGGAGGGCTAACACATTACTACTTTTTTATTTACGCATTTGTATTATATTTAATATATACAGTAAAATGCATAAAGCAAAAGAATTACAAAAACCTGATGATATATAATATTGGAATATTTATATCATCAGTTATTTATATACTCATATTTCCATATGCAATATCACATATATTTTTCAGCTACAGAGGGGTAACTGTAGAAGTGGATGTAATAAAAAATATAGTAGGATACTGCAAAAAGATAAATCAAGAATTCTTTAATGGGTTATTGCCATTTATAATAATTTTAACAGGAATTATAGCAATAAAACCTAAAAAGAGCGATATTAAAATGAATGGAGAAATGGTTTTACTAGTAACTCCAATTTTGATTTATTTATTAACAATAGTATTAAAAGCTCCGTATATTGAAACAAGATATATAATTCCAATATATTCATCAATGATAATTGCAATAGCATATTGTTTAAGAGAATTTGTAAGAAAACGTGCAAGTTGCAAACATACATTATTTATAATATCAATAATATTTTTCACAATAATATACAGTCCATTTGTGAAAAATACAAAAATAGAATATATATATTCACAATATAATAATATAGCAAAAAAAATAGCAGAAAAAAACTTGCCAATAATTTATGTTTTTAATACAAAGGAAAATAGAATACTAGATGACCTATATTTATTCACATTAGTGGATAAATCAATTATAATAGATGTTGAAAATTATGATAAAATAGAAAAAACAGAAAGTAACTTCATTTTAATTTGTAATAATGGGGTAAACGAAGAAAAAATAAAGTCAACAATAAACGGAAAAATTGAATATGTGCAAAGAATGAATGCATGCAATATATATGAGGTGAAAATGGATGTATAATATATTAGTAGTGGATGATGATAAGGAAATAGCGGACTCAATTAAAATTTATCTAGAAGAAGAGGGATACAATGTATTTGAATGTTATGATGGAGAAAAAGCTATTGAAATCTTAAAGAAAAAAGATATACATTTAGTATTGTTAGATATAATGATGCCCAAAATAGATGGAATTGCAGTGGCACGAGAAATAAGAAAAACAAATTCAGTTCCAATAATATTTATATCTGCAAAGTCACAAAGTATAGATAAAATAATCGGGTTAAATGCAGGAGCGGATGACTATATTACTAAGCCATTTGAACCGCTAGAATTAATAGCAAGAGTTAAGTCAAATATAAGAAGATATACTAAGCTTGGAAATCTTATAGAAAATGATAACATAATAATAGATGGACTAGAAATTAATGATAAAACAAAAGAAGTAATGGTTGATGGAGAAAAAATAAAGCTTACATCTATAGAATATAAATTATTACTTTTTTTGGCAAGCAATAAAGGACAAGTATTTTCAATAAAGCAAATATATGAAAGTGTTTGGAAAGAGCCATTTGACGGATATGAAAAAAAAGTAGTAGTGCATATAAGCCATATAAGAGATAAAATAGAAATAAATCCTAAAGAACCAAAATATCTAAAAGCTGTGTGGGGACTAGGGTACAAGATAGAAAATATATAAAAATATTATTATATCTTAGGAAAGGGAAAATAAAGCATGAAAAAAAGCAGAAAAAAGTCAAAAATAAATATAGCGAGACTATTATTATTCATATCGGTAATAATATTATGGATTTTAGGAAACAATATATATTCAAATGTAAGACGATTTTCTTGGACTGAAATTGCTAAAGCAAATTTTTTACAAACAGAATCATATAAAAGTGCAATAACGCATGAAATAGAAACTTTGGAAGATGCTATTTACTGGAGCATATGGAATGATGAGCTAGAAAGCTACCCAGGACTTGAATACATAAATAGAGAAAATTCAAATATAGAGTACATAGCAGATATTACAACAAACACGGGAAAACATATAATACTTAGCAATTTAAAAACAGTAATACAGGATAAAGAACATATAAAATCAGAATTTAAAGAAAGTTTACAATATTATATTTGTAGTTTAAATTCTGTACCAGATACAAATATAGATGTGTTGCAGAAATATGGATTTAAAGCAGACCAATCCAGATTTGAAGTATTGGATATATATGTAAAAGTAAATTTAGATAATAATGGCTATATGAAAACAATACAACAAAATTATTATAAAGCAAATCATAATGTAAAGATAAATATAATCGGAGTAGTTATATTTTCAATATTATCTATAGTACTTTTATATAAAGCAATAAAAAGCGGTATTTACACGGATTTTTTTGATGTTAAAATACTAACGATATTAGGAATGGAAGCAATATTTGAAAAAATTAGTATAGAATTAATTTGCCTTATTTTATATGCTATTTTAGCAGAAATATTTTTTAATAGTGTAAAAAATATAAAGCAAGCTAAAGCACAAAATGAAAAAGTAGTAACCAATTTTATAGAAAAAATAAAAGAAAATTATAAATTAATAATAATAGTGGTGGTAGTAACAATAATAGCTATGGGAATAATTTCAGCAACTACATTACACTATGGTATTGTAATATATGATGTTAAAATTAAAGCATTGGTGATTTTGATATATGTGGCAATAGTAATTATTTTCTTAAAAAATGTCTCAGAATATAATAAAATAGAAAAGAAAATAAGAAATATAGTGTCAGGAGAATATCAATCAGAAATAAAAACAGACAATAAATACCTAAAAAATATGGTCCAAGACATAAACAATATAAAAAAAGGCATAGAAAATGCAGTAAATGAAAAGGTTAAATCAGAAAGATTAAAAACAGACTTAATAACAAATGTATCACATGACTTAAAAACTCCACTTACTTCAATAATAAATTATGCTAATCTTCTAAAAAAAGAAAATATAGAAAATGAAAATGCGCAAAAATATATAGAGATTCTAGAAAATAAATCAAAAAAATTAAAAAATTTAACAGAAGATTTAATAGAAGCATCTAAAATAAGCTCTGGAAATGAAACGGTAAATTTACAAAAATTGAATTTCGCAGAAATGATATTACAAGCAAATGGAGAATTTGCAGAAAAGTATGAGAGTAAAGATTTAAAATTGATTAGCAAAATAGAAAAAGAGGGGATCTTTGCACAATTAGATAGCAAAAAAATGTGGAGAGTATTAGAAAATATATACAATAATGCATATAAACATTCTTTAGAAGGGACAAGAATATATGTAAATGTTGAGCAAAATGATAAAATAGTATTTACAATGAAAAACATATCAAAAGAAGAGTTAAACATAACACCAGAAGAGCTAATGGAACGATTTGTTAGAGGAGATAAATCTAGAACAAGTGGTGGCAATGGATTGCGGTCTTTCAATAGCTAAAGATTTGGTGAATTTGCAAGGAGGAAAAATGCAAATAAAAATAGAAGGTGATTTGTTTACAGTAAAAATAATAATTTAAAATTCTTTCCAACCGTTAATATTAGATCTTCTAATAGCACCCATAATATTTGCTCTAACGGTTGGAATTTCTATAACTAATTTATAGATTAACTCTTTTATAGATTCCCTTTTAGAAACCCCATCCATAGGGCATACTTTAGGCATTACTTCTATTCCTTGCCTCCTAACAAATTTACGTACTTCTTTTTCAGGTATGTAAACCATAGGTCTAATTAAAGTTATTTTAGACCTATCCATATAGCTAGTTGGAGCAAAAGTTGACAAATTTCCAGCATATAAAAGATTCAAAAAAAATGTTTCTAAAACATCATCTTCATTATGCCCCAAAGCAATTTTGTTACAACCATGAGCGATTGCAGAAGAATTTAAAATTCCTCTACGCAAGTTGGCACATAAAGAACAAGGATTTTTTTCCTTCCTTATATCAAAAACAATTTCTTTTATATAGCTTTTTTCCTCAATAAACTCTACACCGATTTTATCACAAACACTTTTTAAAAATTCTGAATTAAAAAATTCAAATCCAGGATTAACACTTATTGCAACTACTTCGAACTTCTTAGGATAGAATCTTTGCAAAGCCTTTAAACCCATAAGTAAGGTAATAGAGTCTTTTCCGCCAGAAAGACCAACAGCAATTTTATCTCCTTCATTTATCATATTATAATTTTCGATTGCTTTTCTCATATAACTTAACATTTTTTGCATAAAAATCACCTATAAAATTATAGCACAAAAACACATAAAAAGTAAATGTTATACCTTGCCAAAACACAATTAATGGTGTAAAATAAAAATATATGTGTTTGTAGCTCAGTTGGATAGAGCGCTCCCCTCCTAAGGGAGAGGTCGGGGGTTCGATTCCCTTCAAGCACACCAAAGTTGAAAAGTCTTGTAAGTGTTGAAATATTAGTACCTTACAAGACTTTACTATTTCATTAGTAACAAAAATTCTATTTTTTTAATATATATAATTAGGTGGTTATATATGAGAATGTTAAGACGAGTAAATACAAAAGATATTGTACCGACAAATTTAAATTATACATATGAGCTAATGCAAACAAATATTAAAGCTTTAAGAAAAAGATATTCATTTTTGAATATTGGAAATATGGGGAAAAGCGTATTGGGAAAAGATATCCCGTATGTAAAAATAGGAAATGGGAATAAAGAAGTTATATATTCAGGTGGAATACATGCAAGTGAGTGGATTACATCATTATTAATGATGAAATTTGTAGAGAATTTTTGCAAATCAGTTGTAAATAACTTTAATATATATGGACAAAGTGCAAGAAATATATTTAATCAAGTTTCAATATATGTAGTTCCAATGGTAAACCCGGATGGAGTAGATTTAGTAACAGGAGCAATAAAAAGTAACACAAAAGAATATGAAAGTGCAAAAAAAATAGCCAATAATTATTCAAAAATATCCTTTCCAAATGGTTGGAAAGCAAATATCAATGGTGTGGATTTTAAAAACTTCCAACCGTTTTGCAAAGTCTTGTAACTGTTTATATTACACGACTTTGCATTTTTGATTTTCATTAATTAATTCTTCAATTTTGATAAATTCATCTAGATTTTCATTAATAGAATTTAGTTTTGAAAAATTAAAATATATGTAAATATTTTTGTCTTTATCAATCTCAATTTTATTAATTAATCGATACAAATATATCTTATCAATTTTTTCTAATTTCAAAAAATTTTCTATTAATTCATCTAATTCTTTTTCTTCTTTTGTTTGATTTTTGTTTTCAATTTTGTCTTTTGTTCCAATTAATTTCTGTTCTAATTCTTGCTTTTGTTCATTTAATTTTGTTCTTTCTAAACTTAATTTTTGTGATACTCTAACGTAGTCTTCTTCTTGTAAAATACCTCTTAATTTATCCATATACATCTTGTCTAAATTGTTATTTATATCTAATATTGCTTTATCAATTTGTTCTATTTTTTTCCTATATCCTTCTCGAATATCTGATGTTTTATTTTGATATTTTTCATAAATTGAATAAAAAATTTCTTTGTCAGCATATATTTGACATATCTTTTTTACAACATAAATAATATTTTTTTCAAATTTCTCGTAGTTCATATTTAATGAATAACATCCACGTTCTTTTGCATCACTACAAGTTATATATGGATGTGATTTTGCATTTCTTTTAGAGTTCTTCTTTAGAACTATTTGCAACTTTCTTTTGCAATGATAACAGTAAAGTAATCCTCTTAATAAATAATCATATTTAAGTTTTGTGTTTGTTCCTCTTTTTTCTATGATACGTTGCACTTTTTCAAATGTATCTTTGTCAATAATAGCTTCATGGGTATTTTCAACTCTTATATGTTCTTCTTTATCAACAGTTCTAAATTTCTTGACTTTATATGATATTATAGACCTTTTATTTTGAACGGTATTGCCTATATAGACTTCATTTTTTAGCATATTGCATAAGGTTACTTCATTCCAATTATAGCTAGTTTTGTTTTCATGCGACTTCGCTTGCATATAGCCGTGGACACGAAATCGAAGATTTCGACCACGTATTATCTTGCACTAGTCCTGTTTTCCTATAACCTGTTGGAGATAGAAATTTATTTGAGTTTAGATAATTTACAATTTCTACACTACCATGTCCATTTGAATACATATCAAAAATCTTTTCTACAATATCCCTTACCTGCTCATCTACAATCAATTTATTTTTTATTGTAGGATGCTTTTTGTAACCATAAGCTGAAATACTACACATATATTCTCCTTGCTTTTGCTTTTCCTTCAAAACACTTCTAATTTTCTTGGAAATATCTTTAGCATACATATCATTCATTATTGCTTTAAAAGGCGTTATATCGTTATTTGTGCTATCTATATATGTATCTATTCCATCTGTTATTGCAACATATCTAATATTATTTTTAGGAAAATAGTCTTCCAAATAAAAACCAGTTTTAATGTAATCCCTACCAAGTCTTGATAAGTCTTTTGTAATTACCATATCAATTGTTTTATTTTCAATATCTTGCAATAATTCATTAAATGAAGGTCTATCAAAAGTTGTACCACTTATGCCATCATCAACATATTCTTTAACTAAACATAAATTATTCTCCTTTACATATCTTTGCAAAATTTTTCTTTGATTACTGATACTTTCGCTTTCTTGCTTGTCGCCATCTTCTCTAGATAGTCTGATATACATTCCGTACTTTAAAATTTTGACTTCTTAAATCCAGCATTTAACCTCCTATCCGTAATCATCTATGCTTAAATTGTAACGTGCTCAATTAAATTTTGCAATTGTTTTAATATAATTACTTATTCTTTACTTTTATACTTTCTAAATAATCCTTAAAAACTAATCCTATCGTATCTCTAATATCTTGTTTTTCTTCTGTAAAAATGCAATATGTATTGAACTCTAATTTATTTTCTTTTGTATTATTATTATCCTCATTCATACTTATTCAAATCCTTTCTTGCTAATACAGAATATTAAAGAAAATGGCTCTTTATGACACCTAAATCAAGTGTATTTGTCAATGTGCAATTTTGCCCATCTAATTACATAGGCGAGAAAATTTTAAATTGTCCAAATTTTTTAATAATTTTTATCTCTCTACTATTAACAGCAATTGAAAATCCAAAACGTTACGGGTAAATGAAAAAATTTTAATTTTTTTATTTCTAACCTTAACAGCGATTCAACTTTAAAAATCTTACGGGTAAATTTTAAATTTTTTGTTCCTAATATTAACAACAACTGAAATCTAAAAACTTTATGGGCAATATTAAAATTTTTTCTTCCTAACATAAACAGCAATTCAAAATCAAAAATCTTACGGGCAATTCTAATTTTTTTTATTTTTCCTTCTACTATTAACAGCGATTAAATTTTAAAAAGGTTATTGGCAATTTGAAATTTTCTTCTTAACCTTAATAGCGATTCAAAATCAAAAATGTGACGGGTAAAACAAAAAATTTTAAATTTCTTACAAAAAAAATAAACATATGGTTATTCCCATATGCTTATCCAATAAAAATTACTTTATATTATATTTCTCGTTTAATACATTCAAACACTAAATTCATTGCATCTGTAAATCCAATCTTATAAAACTTTTCATTTTCATAAGAACCTATTACGTTTACCTTATCAATATAACTTTCTAAACTATCTTTAACTTTAGCTTTTGATATATCATCACTAGATAAATCTTCTAGCTTATCTAAGAGCATTTGATAAGTATTATTATCCTTTGTTAATTCTTTAATCCTTTTCTTATCAAATTCAGTTAAAGCACATATATTTTCCTCTCTACTAACAAATAAATCGTTTAAAACACTAGGTTTTTCTTCCACTTCTACTACCTCCATATATAAATTTACTAGTAGTATAACGTGCTCCATTTTATTTGTCAGCTCTTTTTATAAAAAAATTATTAATTGTAATTTATTAATCTAATACTTGTACGAAATATCAAAATCTTCTGCATATTACATTTGAACATTCCCTTTATATTCCATTATTTAAAATCAAAATCTAAAAATACATATTTAGCAGTTTTATATTCAAGAGCTTCATTAATATCATTTGTTGCTTTTTCTGAAATATCTTTTATTCTTTTATATTCATTGTTATATCTAACTAACGGATTTATATATCTCTTTTTAACTTTTTCAATAATTACAAAGTATTTTCCTTCAGGCATTTTTTCACTTGTTAAAATATCTGTAGCATGTTTCCATATTTCAAAACCATTAGATATATTTTTTACATTACATTTTTCTATTTTTTCAATCACTTCTTTTTCAGATAGATTATACATTTCTGATATATTGATTAAATTATTATCGGACATTATTCTCATAATATCAGCAAGCATTTGCATTGTAAAAAGTGTTTTTTCTCTACGATATAATCTTGATAAAATGCTCATTGTATGTACAAATTTTTCTGCAATAGCAATATCTTTGAAGCCTAATTCTTCTATACCATTTTCATCTTCTTGAATTTCTATATTATCATAAATTTCTTTTACATCATCTAAAGTCCAAATCTTTTCTGTTGCTCCTAATCCATTAGATAAAGTATATTCTAATCTATCACTTGAAAGACATGGCGTATCATTATCTGCAATAGGATATATATGGTAATCTGCTACTTCTTCAACTTTTATACCATCTCTATTTAGTAACTCCATTATCTCTTTTGATTCACTAATTATTTTTGTAGTTAATTCTTCAGTAGATTCTTGTTTTTCATAGTCTTTATTCATAAAATCAATAGAATGCTTAAATACTGGAGTTGCAATATCATGGAACAATCCTGATAAAGTTTGCTTCCTATCTTTTGTAAAATGCCATATTATTAAAGCTACTGCAATACTATGGTCTAAACTTGAATACCACATTTGTTTATACATTTTTGAATATATTGTACCACAACTTACACTTATTTTAGATTGTTTTAACATTTCTGGAGTATTAATATACTCATTTAAAAATTTTGGAAAATCTTCTGATAAAATCTTATAATATGATTTTATTGTTTCATTTAATGTATCTATATAATTTTTCATTTACTTAATACCTTGTATAATATAATAGAGTTTAAAATTTAATATATTATACTAACCTTTCTCCAATAAAATAATTTTTTTACTATATAACTTATTTCTTCAATTCAAAACGATATTTCTGATTAATCTCTGGATACTTTTCATGATCTACTTCTGACATAAACATCTCTAATGGTCTTGCAGCAAAATCAACTCCATTTGTACATTCAGTTGTATATAAAGGTTTATAAATCATTAATTCTTCTTTATTTTCAGTGTGTCTTGCAGTACCAATAATTTCATATAAATATAAATTTGGTTCTTCTTTTAATTGTTCCTCTGTCATTTTTTCTCTCTTAAAATGTTGAACAATATCTCCTTTATTAAATTTTCTTTCCATAAACAATTCCTCCTTAATTTTTTTCTTTATATTCCTTGTACGTAATATTACTAATAGTCCTAAAAGCTAATTGTAATATTAATGCAGTTCAAAATGATTATACCATTTTTCATTTTACATGTCTACAAATTTTAAATACAAAATTTAACAGAAAAAATATAACATATAATTTTAGAAAAGATTTATTTGTCACGAATTTTGGAGAGCATTTTTTAGTGCCCAAAATTCGCCAGCTTGGTGTTTTGACACCATTTTTGCTGTTTAGGGCAAAATCCCTAAAACCCTTTTTAGCCCGCTGGAAGATATTTTATAAACAAAAAGAGAGAAGCAGCCTCAGCCAACTTCTCCCCCCACATCGCGTGGAATTTAATTACATATATATTATACAACAAATTGTTTATGTTGTAAATATATATTTATAATATTTTATGATTTTTTACAAAAAAATATCCATATTATTATAAAATATTTTTAAAAAATTTTTCATCTATTCCTGTAAACATTGTATATCTTTTTGATTCTAAAAATGGTTTATACTTTGATTCTTTTGTTACTATTTTTACTTTTTTTGATCTTTGAAGTATAGTTTTCTTTATATCTTTTAATTGGTTATCTTTTCCATGCAGAAAATTTTTGTATGCTTTTTTAGCTTCTATTTTTGAAATAATATCTTTGTATTCTAAATCAAACTCTTCAATCTTTTTTATTTCCTCTAATAAATTTATACATTCTTCTACATTTTCTATTTCAAATTTTTTCTCATTCAGTATTATATTATATTTTACAAATATATTTTTTAATTCATTATAAAAGTCAGTATTTTTATCTATGTTTATTAAAATTTTATATATAATATATATTATTTTTGATAAATTTAAATTAGTATAATTATTTTTATTAAAAGAATCCTCTCCAAAATAATCAGATAAATTTCTCATCAATTTAGCATTTAAGCTTATTTGCTGTTTATACTTTGGTATAAAATTTCCGTCTGAGTATTTCTTGTTTTTATTTGTCTTTGGTAATTCATATTCTAATGGATATCTTTTATTTATATCAAAAGATTCTATATTATAACAATATATAGGCTGATTATGTGCCAACATATTTCTAAACTCTCCTAAGTAACATAGAATTGTTTTAAAAGTATTTATTTGAGCTTCTTCTTTCTTTCTAATTGCTTCACTTTTCCCCTTTTTCTCATTAGTTAAATTTAATTTAGTAAAAAAGTTTGTACAGTTTAAGAAAATATTTCTAGAATCATCTTCTTGTAAGTTTGCTATTGCATAATAAGTTTGATTCATAGCTAATTCATTAATTATTATCCAATATGGCACTGTTATATTTTGCTCTCTTTTTCTTTTTATAGGTTTTGATTTTGTATTATCATATTTTCCTATTATTAGTTTCATTGTATCAAATGCTTTGTTCTTTATTGATGAAGTATTATAATTATGCATATTAACTAAATAATCCGCTTTAGCATTATGGTCATTTAGATAAGCAATAAAAATGTTTTTCATACTTTCCTCTATTATTAGTGTATATTTTAAAAGCATTAATCTTAATTCATGTTCAAATTTATACATTCTAACAAAATCACCATATTTTGTTGTACTATTGTATTTATGTAGGTGATATTGAATTTGTCTTATATTTTCTTCTTTTTCTTGTAACGAATTAGATTTTAATCCATATTTTTCGCATATTTTATCACATATTTTTTCATATAATTCTTCTGTCTTTATTTCTGGTTTTATCTTAAAAACATTTTTATAAAACTCTATATTTTTGTTTTGTAATATATTACTTCTAATTGTATCAATATATTCAATATCTTTTACAAATAAGTTTTTATATGCATTTATAACTTGATAATAGCTATATTTTCTAAATAAAGATTTTTCACCTTTATCAAATTTAATCTGTTTTAATTCTAAAATTTCAATTAATTTGTTTGTACTATTAGTATTCAAGTTTAAATCAGCTCCTTTATATTTGATGAAACCATAATATCATATTTCTACTAAAATTTCTAGAAATTTCTTCCAATTTATATTTAATTTGCATACAAACTCTCCAAAAATTCTTTAGTATATTGTCTCTGATTTTCATAATTGGATATAAATTTTCTATGACCTTTATTATTATTTTTATTATTAAATCTTATATTATTATCTTCCATATTTTGATGGATAGCCTGTCCATTTTTTGATTGATACTGGTATCCATTATTTAACGGATATGGAACATCATTTATATAAATTTTTCTTTGAATTATTTGCTTGTTTTCTTTTCTAACCATTTCAACTTTTATATAATTTTTATCTCTTAAATCTGAAATCCAACTTGAAACTGTTTTTGGATGTACTCCTAATTCTTCTGCAAAATAATTGTTAGTTGCAAAACAATAGCCTTCTTTATATGCAAGTGATGTTATCATTGCATATAGTAATTTTTCATTTGCTTTTAGCTCCTTATTATATAGTATTTTTGATGGTATTACTGAATAATATCCAACTTTATTTCTTTGTTTTTCTTCCATTTTTCCACTCCAATTCTAGCAATAAAAACACAAAAAAACAGAATATTTCTTTAAATTAGAAATACTCTGTAATATAGATGATTACTGCATTTTATTAATTTTTTTGTGGTTGGAAGTTTTTAAAGCTCACAGGTGTAGATTTAAATTTGCAATTTCCGGCAGGATGGGAATTTGCAAAAAAAATAAAATATTCTCAAGGAGTTAACAAACCAGCTCCCAAGGACTATGTTGGAGAAAAACCATTAAGCCAACCAGAAGCAATAGCTTTATACAAGTTTACTTTAGAGCATAATTTTGAATTAGCAATTTCATATCATACGCAAGGGAAAGAAATTTATTGGCAGTATCAAAAATACGCACCAACCAATAGCTATAATATTGGAGCGAAAATGGCAGAGGCTAGTGGTTATAAGTTAACAAATGTGCCATATGAATCAAGTTTTGCAGGATATAAAGATTGGTTTTTACAGAATTATAGAAGACCGAGTTATACTGTCGAGGCAGGAATAGGAGAAAGTCCATTACCTCTATCACAATTTAATCAAATATATAATGATAATATAGGTATATTAATAATCGGAGCAGCTGTATAACTGCTCCGATACGATATATTATAAATTTTATATCTCTGTATATTTTGCTATGAATGAAATTCAGAGTAAAAATTATCTTTTAATTTTATTTGTTGTTGTTTTATCAAATTCTTTATCTCTTATAACTATTTGTGATATTTTTTTGTAAACAGGAAGTTGTAGGCATACATTATTTTTGTAATATCCAAGCATTACAGTATCGCCTTTAACGCAAATTTCACCATCACCTTCTGGTGTTACATTCTCAAATTTTATTTCTACACAAGAAAGAGGAACGCCAACAGTTGCACAATCATTAAAATAGTCTCTATTTGCAGAAACAAGAGGAGAACATTCGGTAATGCCATATCCGTTTATTAGGTTTATTCCAATGCTATCAAAAAAGGAACCCAATTCTGCTCTAATAGGAGCGCCACCCGTTACAATTTTTATAAGGTTTCCACCGAAAGCATTGTGAATAGATTTAAATAATTTTCTCCTTAAATAGTAACAAATAATGAAATAAACAAGGTTTTGGTTGATGAAAAATAATAATTCAAACAACACAAAAGGTATACACTAAAGGGAAAATTTAAAGAAATCCAGCTCGATAAGAGTTGGATTTTTTTATAAAAGTGTAACCTTTTTATAAAAAATGGTATTATATAATAAAGATTTGTAAAAAGGGGAAAAAATGGAAAAGCGAGAGGAATTAAAAAAACATATAACAAATGGAAAATTAGATATGAATAGGCTTATAGCTCAATATTTTAGCTATGTATATACTGTTGTAAGGAATTACAAGAACTCAAATATGTCAGAAGAAGATGTGGAAGAAATAATTTTAGATGTTTTTATAGCTATATGGAATAATAGAAACCAAATAAAAGATAATATAGCAATTACTTCTTACCTTGCTGGAATTGCTAGGAACATTATATACAAAAGGTATAGAGACAATAAACCTACATATTCACTAAATGAGTATGAAAGCGTTCTTTTTGATACTATAGATATGGATAAAATTGTAATATTAAAGGAGCAAAATAACTTTATTCAAGATACACTAAAAAAGATGAAAGAAGAAGATTATAATATTTTTATAATGTTTTATTATGAGGGAAAGAAAATTGATGAAATTGCAAAAAAACTCGATGTTTCAAATAGTAAAATAAAAGTGTCTTTACATAGGATACGAAAAAAAATAAAAATAAGTCTAAATAAAGGAGGATATAATTATGGAGAGTAGAGAAATAAAAAATAAAATAAAATGTAGCATGCAGGAGATAATAGCGCTATCAAATTTTAAAGAAGAAATAGCTACACAAGCTCTAAAAAGAAAAATAATATGTCAGGTAGCATTACCTATATGTGCTATATTTATATTAGGTGGCTTTATAATAGTGAACAACAACTACAATTCATTGAAAGTAAAAGAGGCCGAAGGGGGTAAAATAGGAGATTATACAGCGGAAAACTTTTTATCTAATAACAAAATAGATAGTGAGCGTATATGTATAGCAAAGATTATAGAAGAAACTAGCCAAGAAAAAATTTTTTATGAAAATGCGCCAACATCAGAAGAATTATCATTTGAATATGCACCAACAATAGAAAATCTCTACGAATATGCTGATATAGTATTGATAGGAAAATATAATTCATATGAAAAAATTTATACAGATGATATAAATATATATACCACAACAAAGTTTGATGTTATAAAAACAATAAAAAATACAACCGAATTTGATATTAGCAAAGAGGTAGTATTTGAAAGAAATGGAGGAGCATTAACATTAGATAGGTTTACGAAGAGTAGTCAAGCAATAAGAGCAGGAAAATCTAAAGATATTGAAGAAGATATAAAAGATTATTATGTTATACAAGAATATGACCCAGAAAACATGTTAGATTTTGAAAGTAAAAAAAATAGCGGTGATATATATATCATATTTTTGAATTATGCAAAAGAAGATAAATTAATGCCAAACTCATTATATTATGGTATAAGAAAAATTAAAGATAATAAAGTATATAATTATGACACTAAAAATTATGAAAAAATAAACCATGAAAAAATTAAACAAGCCTTAAATGAGATAAATTAGTTATTAATAAGTATTAACTTGATTTATATAAATAAAGGAGCTAATATATGAAATCAAATTTAATAATAGCAGGAGATGACTTAAATTGTAGTAAAAAAATATATAATACAATAAAAATGAAAAATTTAGATGTTGAAGTTATTGGAATAACTACAGATGGAGAAGAAACATTTTTAATATACATAAACTGTAACGTGCTTAAAGTGGCTTGTTATGACACTTATATTCAAGTGTATTTGTCAATGTGCAATTTGGTTACCTATACACATAGGCGAAAAATTATAAAATTATCCCGATATTTTTATAATTTTTTATCTTCCTAACATAAACAACGATTAAACCTAAAAAAGTTATATACAAAATAAAAAAAGAAGCAAGAATTTTTAGTATTACTACTAATTTTCTCACTTCTTCTCTTAATAAGATTGTTAACAAATTATTTTATTATTTATGATACTCTGCATAAATTTTTTCTAATATCAAAAAATCTTCATCTGTTGTTTTTGATAAAAAAACATTGTTCCTCTAACATCTTCTAAACCCAATTTTTTTCCAGCATAACTAAATGATTGACAAGGATATCCTCCAGATAATAAATCTAATTCTCCTTTTTTTAGGTTGAATTCCTTTAATAAATCTTTTTGGGAAAACTTCACAATATCCTCTTCAATTCTTTTTTATATTTTTTAAACAAAAAAGAAATTAGAAAATTTTTTCTCTAATTTCTTAACATTTAATATTATTTTACATTTTTATTTCTAATATAATCACCTTCAAACTCATATTCAAGTATGTCCATATGTAACTTATCATAATATTTTCCGTTTAAAAAAATTTCTTCTCTACTTTTTCCAGTATCCTTAAATCCACATTTTAAATAACACTTATGTGCTCTTTCATTTACAGCAAGAAGATCTAATCTTATGCTATGTAAGTTTAAATATTTAAATCCATATTCTAGCAAAAGTTTTATCGATTCTGTTCCATATCCATTACTTCTATAGTCTTCATCACCTATAAATATTCCAAGTACAGCACTTCTTTCAATCCAATTAAAGTGTTCCAATCCAATTGTTCCAACTAATTTATCATTATTCAAATCAATAATATCAAAGTTTCTATTTTCATTATTCTTTGCTGAATTTTCAAGCCAATCTTTTTCTCCAATTAATGTTGTAATTTGTCCACTTCTCCCTGTATAATCTGTTACCTGAAAATCATTCATCCATTCTGTAAATTTTTCAATTTCTTCATCTGATACTCCTTTGGGAGATAAATATATTCTGTCTCCCACTAATTTTTTAAAATAATTCATATATATCACTACTCCCTTAACATTTTATTAAAATATTTATCAGTAAATTCTTTTAATTTATCTTTATTTTCTTCTAACAATTCAATTAGTTTTTTTGCTTCATTATATGCCATATCATAATCTGATTTATTTACTTCAAATCTATCAAGTGCTTTTTTTAATTCATCTTCACCAAGTAATATTATATCTCCTGTTGGTGTTACAACAACATCCAAGTATAAATCATCTTCATAAGGCATTCCATTGTCTTTTCCTATTTTTCTAGCTATATCAAAATACCATTCTATAATTTCGTTATTTTCATTGTACATAGCAGTTAATCTGTGTTTTTTACTATAATCATAAAACTCTAACCATTTATAGTTATTATTTGCCATACATAAGTTAATGTTTTCTACCATATATGGCTTATTCATTTTATTAAATTTAATTAATGCAATATCTCCAACAAAATCTGCATTATTAAAGCTTTTTATTTTAAAATTTCCATCCTTAACAATTTCCATATTTTTAGGATTAGTAACAAATCTTTTCTTTAAACTAATCCAATATCTTTGCACTAGCTCATTTCCAAAATATATTTCATTTTCAAGTATTCCTCCATTTTTTTGAATTGACTTAGCAGATCCAATATTAGCTTTATCACAAACCATTAATACATTATCTATTCCTAACTCTTTACACTTTTCTAATGCCAGTCTAATTTGTTCTGTTGCATAACCTTTTCTTCTTTCAGATGGTCTTACACTATCTCCGATATGTCCTCCATCATTTAGTAGTTTTTCATTTAAAAAATGTCGTATTTGTAAATTCCCAACTATTTTCCTATCTGATTTCCTTATGGTTAAATATAATGTTGCAGGAATTCTATCTTTGTCTATTGTATCAACAGATAAATCATTTTGAACTTTTTCTAACCACCTGTCAAAATCTCTAATTCTGTCAAGTCCTCCATCTCCAGCAATCTCATTTTCTCCATTATCTAAAAATTCTTGTAAATATTCCTCAACTTCTTTTTTATATTCTTTCGTTGGAAATATTAATTCCAATTCATATTTATTCAATTTTATCACTCCATTCTATAAATTCTTCTTTTAATAACCCTGTAATACATTCATCAACATATTTATTTGTTGCTAAACATAGAAATTTCTTTCTTCTTATTCCTTCATCCTTATATCCTAATTTCAGTTGCATTCTTCTTGACTTTTCATTTCCACGAAAATATCCGTTCTCAATTCTTCTTAATTTCAAAACATCAAAACAATACTTGTTTCTTGTGCTAAATGCCTCTGTTCCATATCCATTTTTTTGATATTTTTCATTAAGCCATATTCCACCACCGGCAAGTGCCATCTTTTTTATTAATATTTCTAATCTCTGTACCACCAATAACTTTATTACTAGCTTTTAATACTATTGCTAATGAAATTTTAACATTTTCATCTTGACCTTTCGTATGTTCTATAAATTGTTTAGCATCATTTTCTGTATATGGATATGGAATTGCGGCCATCCATTTTGCAACTTCTATATTATTTAATCCATCTACTATATCTTCTACATCTCCATCTTCCCAGTTTCTTAAAATAAGTCTTTTACTTTCAATTTTCATAACTATCACATCTCCTATAAAAAATAAGCCTCACAAAAGAATCTACTTTAAGACTCCTTTGTAAGACTTCTATATAATCTCACTTACGTGTAAACAATCAAACTATTTTAATTGTCCTTTATCGCTCAGATTTGGTAATCCTAGATAAACTCTTAAATTATGTTTTTTATTGTAACATATTATTCTATTTTTGTCAAATTTTCATAACCTTACGATAGTGTCAATTTTTTTCGGGGGTTTTTATTAAAAAATTTTATACCCTCAAAATTGTTGCTATTTAGGTTATTAACATACTGCCTTATATTCTAATAATTGTTTAAAAAATTTTCTTTGTTCTGTTGTTCCAAATTCCATTGCTGGTATTTTTCCTACTTTAAAATTAACACTAGACTTTATCTTTTCTCTAGCATTATGTCTTATTTTTTCTATTTCTTTAAATTCTATTACTTTTCTTTTATTATGTACTATTTCCTTTATTTCTCTGTTATCTGCTTTTATTAATCTTAATTTACTTACATTGTTTACATTTATTACTTTCCATCCCAATGGTCTACTACTTAATCTTGCTGAATACAAATGACTTATATGCCCTTCTGCACTACACCCATGTAATTCTTTTTGATATTTATATAAATTTGTTATTCCTGCTTTATTATTTAATATATATCTTAACAATTTTTCTTTTCTTGTTCTTACTGTTGCATCCATCTCTTCTGCTAATATTTCATATACTATTTCTTTTGTTTTTACCAAATTTATTTTAACACAATTTTGGGAGTATCTTATTTTTTTATTTTAAAATTTCCCCGAAATTATTTTACACTATTCCATCGACAAATATTTCCAAAAATAGACTTTAAAAGTTTGAAAAATATTTGTAAAATAAATTGTCAAAAAAATGTTGTTATGGTAAAATAATTTTAGAAAAGTATTTTTGATATTTATTGAAGATAAATATTCTAACTTAGGGAGTGAATTCTATTATGAGTAATCTAACTTTTTTGACACGAGAGCAGTGTTTTGAAAGTGAAAAATTAGATATATTACAAAAAAGAGGAACAAAAGCAGCAATAACAGATTTTTCTATATTACTAGGAGGATGGGCTGATAGCAATAAAGATTATTGGCATATAGATGGTGATGATTCATTAGAGGGTAGAACTGGCTTTTATTGGACTAAATCAGATGATGGAGATAATGACGCGCGCGTGGTTGACGGAAGTGGTCGTAGAAGTTGTCGCAATGTTCTCGAACGTGGTGGTGGGGCTCGCCCAGCTTTACCGTTCTCATCAATCTCTAGTATTCCCACGAACGGAGTGAGTGGGAAACGAGCAAAAGATGGAGTACTTGAAGTAGAATATGGATTCTATCCACAAAAAGCAGTATCAAAAGATATGCAAGAAAGACTAGAGAGCGCTTTCAAAAGTGGAAGTCTATCAAGAACTGGAAAAAATTATACAACAGATTCAAGAAGATATGATGACTATGATGCAGAATTTTCACCAAAACAACATCAAGAATATCAATACAACGGAAAAAGATATGTAAGAGTAGAAGCAAATTCAGACTTTGGTGGAGGTGAATTTCAACTTTCAAATGGAGAAAAATACCGAGATGGAGATAATGTTTGGGTAGAAGTTTCTCCAGTAAAATGGTTGGTTGATGAAAGAGCAAAAATTATGCTCACAGATAAACTAATTTTTTCTGGTGTTCAATTCAACCATACAAGAGATTATCATACAAGAGATTTTGATAAAACAGATATAAAAACATTCATGGATAGGTATTTATCCAGAGATTTAGAACAGTCAAGAGGGACAATAGAAACAGGTGAACAAGGCGAAGGAACGGAAGAAATTCAGCCTAGAAAATCAAGATTACAAAAATTAAATCCAGATAAGACTAAACAAGCTAGTAGAGTAAGAATGACCGATACAGAAATAATACAGAATTGGATTGAAGCAGGAGAATCAGTATTATTAAGAGGTCCATCTGGAATAGGAAAAACAGAAAGAATTAAATCATTATATCCAGATTTAATATATATGAAATTAACAAATAATATGTTCCCAGAAAAAGTAGTGGGATCAGTTAATTTACAAACAGGGCAAAGCATACCACCAGATTTTGCAAAGACCGCTATTATGCAAGAAGCAACAGAAGAAGAAAGAAAAATGGTGGAAGAAAACATACAAAGTATATTTGATATAGCAGATACAGTATATGAAAGGTCAAAAGAGAGTGATAAAAAAGTCGTAATTATGCTAGATGAGCTTTTGAATGTTAAACCAGCAGTTCAAAGTTTGGTATATACTCTAGTTTTAAATAGAATGGTAGAGATAGGAAAAGGACTTAAACTACCAGATAATGTTGTTGTAGTAGCAACAGGAAATCAAAAGAAATATTCAAGTGTAGCAGAAGATTTGGCAGAACCACTAGAAAAAAGATTTGACCATATATTAGATATGGAACCTAAAGTTGGAGAATGGATCACAGAATATGCAATCCCACATAAAATTCATCCAACAGTAATAGGATATATGCTATCAAAATACAACAATTCTGGTAAAAGTGAAGCTCTACAAGATATAGGATATTTTTATGAGGAGCCAGAAGTTGGAGAACAACATTTAGATGCAAATGGCTGTAAAGGTAGAACGAACGATCCGCGTGGTTGGACTTCAATTTCAAATACTTTATATAATTTTGAGAGAAATTTAGAAGCTGGTAGATATGAAGGAAAAAATGTTGAGGATATAATTCAAAGGTCAATAGAATCAAAACTCCGTATGGAATGGGCTAGTGAATTTTTCGATTTCTATAATTTACCTACATTAACACCAGAAGAAATAGTACAAGGCCTTGGAAAAGGATATACACAAGCAGATTTACCAAGAGATATAAGTGAAAGATTGGCTTATATGACTGCTTTAATAACAGCAGATGAAAGTCAAGTTGAAGCTTGTAGAGATTTTGTTAGAAAACATTGTGATCCAGAATATTTATCAATCTATGATATATATTGGGCTGGAAATGATGAGAAAAAAATGGAAAGAATTGAAGAATTACAAGAGCAAGCATTGTCTTTACATACTGGAATAGAAGCCGAACAATATGCACAAGATGGTTTAGAAGCTTATAAAGGTATAGGACAAATGTATAGTGGTTATCTAGGTAGAGATACTAAAGAAGTAAGAGGTGAAGATGATGATAGAAGCCAAATATAGTGAGGCTGCTGTTGAAGTATTAGATATATTAAATTACACAAATAAAGAAGATGTAAAAAAAATACCACAAAGTTTTATAAAGTTTTTGATAGAAATCGCAAATAAAAATTACAAAGCAAACTTTAATCATAATGTACCAATTAGTGGACTTAATTTAAGAAAGCAAACTAGAGAGCTTTTAGGATTTATTTATATTACTTGGTGGTGTAATGACAAGGAGAAAACTAATTATAAAAATATAATACATTCTAATAATTCAAAGACAGAGAAAATAGAAAAAATTGAAAATTATAATATAGATGATATATTTAAAAATAAAAAAGAGTTAAAATCAAATGTGGTTACTGAAAATGTTGCTACAGAAGAAACATCTATGATTGAATATAAAGAAGAAAACATATTTAAAAAAATCATAAATAAAATATTAAGTTTCTTTACAAATAAAAGGGAAAGGAGCTAAAAGTAAAATGATAAATAAGGAATTAGTTGAATTACAAAAAGGATGCAAATCAATTTGTGCTATAATTGAAACTAGAGATATTAAAGAGCTAGATTCAAACATTGTAATTAATTCAAATTGTGAAGATGTAGAATTATTTAAAACTTTTAAAGAAAAAATATCTAAAGCTGATAACAAATTTGATTATTTAGTTATAAAAGAAATTGATAAATCGGAAAATGATAAACAAAATAGAATATATCAAATAGTAAAAGATAGAGAATATAATGGGATTTCATTACCAGAAGATGTTATTATTGCCTTAACTGTTGAAAATAAAGAAGGGTTAAAAAATATATCATCAGAACTCTATCATCTTTGCGTGGTTGCATTTTAAAATGAAAAGGAGTGGCAATAAATGAATCCTAGTGTAGATATGATTTACGATATAAAAAGAAAAATGCTTACAAAATATCCTAGATTCGGTAGTGAAATTGCAGGTGCAAATATAGAATTTAGAGATGACTTGGAAATTCATACAGCTGCAACAGATGGAAAAAACGTATATGTTGATCCAGAATACTTTGCGAGCTTAAGCGAAAATGATAGACTATTTTTAATTGCACACGAAATAATGCACATTAAATTTATGCACATGTATAGATTGGTAGATAAGGATGGTAAAAAAAGAAATCTAGATCTATGGAATACTGCAACAGATGCCATTATAAATGCAAATTTAGAAAGAGATGGTTTTACTATAAAAAAAGGATATGTTAATAGGCCAGAGGCATTAAATTATTCGGCAGAAGAATTTTATGAAATTTTATTAAGAGAAAAGGAAAAGCAACAACAACAAAATGGTCAAGAAAATCTAGGCAATAGTGGAGAACAAGGACAAGATGAAAATCAGAATGATGGTGATGGAGAGGGCAAAGACAAAGAAGAAGGCGAAGAAGAAGGAAAAGGAGAAAATGGAAAACCATCACATCAAGGAGATGATCACGGCTTATGGGAAGAAGCATTTAAGAACCAACAACAGCAACAACAAAAGGGTAGTAGCCAAAAGCAGCAAAGAGATGGAGCAAAACAAAGAACAATAACACAAGAACAACCACAATCAGATTTTGATGAAAGAAGGGAATTTGAAGATAATAGACAGGAAAAAAGGGAAAGATTTAAAGCTAGATGTGAGAAAGCAAAGCAAGATATAAGAGGAACACAGGAAGGAACAATAGAACTTGGTAGCATAGGTGAAAGTAAAGAAGCTATTGATTGGAAGGCTTTGTTACGAAGGAAAATAGAAAAAACAGAAACAATATGGAGCCAAAGACGTTCTATTGCAGAAAATAATTATGCTTATAGATTAGAGGAAAACGATATAGAAGATGAGGCAGAAACTGAAATTATGATAGATGTTTCTGGATCGGTAGACTTAGATTTAGTAAAAGCGTTTTTAAGACAAATAAAACCTGTATTAAAGCAATCAAAATTAAAAGTAGGATGCTTTAACGAAGAATTTTGGGGACTTGTAGATATTAAGAGTGTAAAAGATATAGATAATTTTAAAATACCTAGAGGAGCAAGAGGAAGGTCTGCATGGACAGAAGATTGGGACTTGGCAGTAAGAAGCTTTACGAAAAAAAGAGAAATAAATAAGATAGTATTTACTGACGGTTATCCATGTCCTGGCACAATGCCAAAAGATGATTTAAAACGAGAAAATATTATTTGGTTAGTATATGGAAATAAAGACTTTAATCCATGTTGTGGTGAGGTTATAAATATTACAAAAAAACAATTAGAACAATTACATTTAGTTAGTAGAGATACTTCCATAGAAGAAGCGAGTAGATAAAGTACCTATAAGGTGCTTTATTTTTTGAATAAATAAATTATAAAAACATATCTATTAAAAAATTAAAAGTAAATTCATTACCAAAAAAAGTTTGAAAATATCAGCAAATATATTTCCAAAAATAGACTTTAAATGTAATTGAAATTTTATATAGCTCGTGATATAATACCAAAAAAGATAAATGAAGGAAAAAATAGATGAGAAAAAAACAAATTATCATAATAATATCAATAGCTTGCGCTGTGGCAATAATAATAGCAACAATTCTAGGAATAGCGCTAAAAAACAATAACACCACACCAAACAAACCAACCACAAATGAAGAAAAAACACAAGAAGAACTAAAAAAAGAATTTAACAATTTGTTTAACAATAGTGTAAAATTTAATGATTACGAAACAAGCAGAATACCAAAGCTTGTAGAGAATAAGCCAATAGTATATACTACATACGAATTAGAAGCAAAAAAAGAAGATAAATACGAAGTTGATATGCACATACCAGTAATCAATATAAAAAACACAGCTGGAAGCAATTTTAACAAAATAACACAAACCATATTTGCTAATAAAGCAATGGAAATTTTAAAAGATGCAAAAGTATATACAATATACAGCATAACATATACAGGCTACATCAATGGAGATGTATTGTCGGTAATAATAAAATCAACATTAAAAGAAGGAACAAGTGCACAAAGAATAATTGTTCAAACATACAACTATAACCTAGCAACAGGAGAAGAAATAACCTTTGAAGAAATACTAAAACAAAAACAAATAGATGTAAACGAAGTTTCAAAAAAAATAAACACAGAAATAACAAAATCAATAAAAGAAGCAAACAAAGTTCAAATATCTGGCTATCAGACATATACAAGAGATTTGAATGATGACATATATAAAATAACAAATATATCTACATTCTTTATCGGACAAGACGGAAAAATACGAATAGTATTTGCGTATGGAAACAATAACTTTACATCAGAAATGGATATAATAGAAATATAGAAAGAGAAGAAAAATGTCTAAAAATATTTTAATTACAGAAAAGCCGTCTGTAGCGCAAGAATTTGCAAAAGTATTAAATGTAAACACGACAAGAAAAGACGGCTACTTAGAAGCAGAAAATTGGATAATAACATGGTGTGTAGGTCATTTAGTAACAATGTCATATCCAGAAAAATATGATGAAAAAATGAAATTATGGAGATTAGATACATTACCATTTATGCCAAAAGAATACAAATACGAAGTAATTCCAAATGTACAAAAACAATTCAATACAATACAAATGCTATTAAACAGAGAAGATATTTCTACAATATATGTGGCAACCGACTCTGGGCGAGAAGGAGAATACATATATAGATTAGTAGAACAAATGATAGGGGTAAAAGGGAAAGAAAGAAAAAGAGTCTGGATTGATTCTCAAACAGAAGAAGAAATAAAAAAAGGAATACGAGAAGCAAAAGAACTTACAGAATATGACAGCTTAGCAGACAGTGCATATTTAAGGGCAAAAGAAGACTACTTAATAGGAATTAACTTCTCAAGACTATTAACAATAATTTATGGAAAAAGAGCAGCAAGTAAATTGCAAGAAGATAGAATATCTATATCAGTAGGAAGAGTAATGACTTGTGTTTTAGGTATGGTAGTAGCAAGAGAAAGAGAAATAAGAAATTTTACAAAAATACCATATTACAAAATAGTAGGAGAATTTGGGCAAAAAGACAAAAGTTTTACAGCAGAATGGAAAGTAACAGAAAATTCTTCTCAAAAAGATTCTGTGAAACTTTATAATGAAACAGGTTTTAAAAAAGAAAAAGATGCAAAAGAATTTATAATAGAATTAAGCAACAAAAAAGCAATAGTAAAAGAAGTAAAAAAATCAAAGCAAAAAGAAAATGCACCACTACTATTTAACTTAGCAGAAATTCAAAATGAATGTACAAAAAGATTTAAAATAAAACCTGATGAAACTCTAGAAATAATACAAAACCTATACGAAAAAAAATTAGTTACATATCCAAGAACAGACGCAAGAGTTCTATCAACTGCAGTTGCAAAAGTTATAAATAAAAACTTAAATGGAATTGCAAAAGGATTTAAAAACGAAGAAATCCAAGGATATATAAAAAAGATGGTTGATGAAAAATATTCAACAAATCTAATAAAAACAAAATATGTAAATGATAGTAAAATAACAGATCATTATGCTATAATTCCAACAGGGCAGGGATATGAGAATTATGAGAAGTTACCAGACTTACAAAAAGAAGTATATAAACTTATAGTGAAAAGATTTTTAGCAATATTTTATCCTCCTGCTGAATTTAACAAAATATCTGTTACAATTCAAGTTCAAAATAAAGAACACCAAGAGGAATTTAGTGCAAGCGGAAAAGTTTGCTTAAACCAAGGATATTTAGAAGTACTAAAAAATAAAAATACACCAAAAGAATCCACAGACTCTGCAGAAAAAGTGGAAAACAATGAAGAAAAAGACAATTTAGCAGTATTTGCTCAAATAAAAAAGGGTCAAGAAATTGAAGTAATAAACTACGAAACCAAAGAAGCACAAACAAATCCTCCTACAAGGTACAATTCGGGTTCTATAATTTTAGCGATGGAGAATGCAGGAAAGCTGATAGAAGATGAAGAGTTAAGGGAACAAATAAAAGGAGCAGGAATTGGAACAAGTGCAACAAGAGCAGAAATAATAAAAAAATTAGAAAAAATACAATATATACAAATAAATAATAAAACACAAATTATTACTCCAACACAAAAAGGAGAAATAATATACGATATAGTATATAGCGCAATGCCAGATATGTTAAACCCAAAACTTACAGCAAGTTGGGAAAAAGGACTAGACATGGTATCAAAAAAAGAAATAGAATCAAATGTATTTATGGAAAAATTAGAAAAATATATACAGACTAAATTTGACAAATTAATAGTAAAATATTAAACAAAGAAAGGACTGTGGAAAGTTATGAAAATAGGACTAGCCTTAGCAGGGGGAGGAATAAAAGGAGCAGGACATATAGGAGCAATAAAAGCACTAAAAGAAAATGGAATCGAGATAGATTGCATAGGAGGAACAAGTATAGGAAGCATTGTTTCTGCATTATATGCAATGGACTATTCAACAGATGAAATGCTTAAATTATTCAAATATTTTGCAAAAGACATAATGAAGATTGATCCAAAGTATTATTGGTCAAATGTAAAAAATAAAAGAAACTTTATGGGATACGGAGTGCTTTCAGGAGAAAGAATAGAACAAGCAATAGCTGAATGTGCAGAATTAAAAGGATTAAAAAACATTAAAGATATAAAAATGCCAATTTGTATGCCAACAACAGAAATAACAGAAAGCAAAAAATATGTATTTACAAATCAAGAGACATTAGATGAAACAAATCAAGTAGAATATGTTAAAGATATACAAATAGGAAAGGCTGTAAGAGCAAGTGCAAGCTATCCAGGAGTATTTGCACCAACAGTCTTTAAAGGACATAAATTTGTAGATGGAGGAATATTTGACAATCTGCCAACACACGAAGTAAGAAAACTAGGAGCAGATAAAGTCTTGTCTATTAGATTTAGTTCAGAAAAATTTTATGATCCAAAAAATCTATTTGAAGTTGCATTAAAATCGGTTGACTTATTATTTGACCAGAGAACTGCATCAGAAGTAGCAAGTAGCGACTATGCAATAACTCTAGACTTGCCAGAAGCAAACGTGTTTAACATTAAAAAAATAGACTATTGCTATAACCAAGGATATATAACGACATTAGAACATATGAAAGAAATAAAAGAAATATTCAAAGAAAAATAAAAAAGGACCCCTGAAGAAAAATCTTCAGGGGTGTCTGTTTGGTTAATTGGAAATCTGCTTGTCCAGCATAGCCTGAGCCATAGCTGCGACATCCTTGGCAGGATCCTTGCACAAAGTCATGAGAATGTACTTTTTGGTCACGGGATTCGATGCGATAGCCATACGCAACGCATGAATCGGGCTCTGGGACAGCTTCTCCTGAGTTGCAGCATCAATGTTGTGATGCCTGGCAACGTTGAGAAGAATAACCAGAGAGTTGCTCTTAGCCAGATTTGCCAGGGCAATGTCCGGCGTCTTGGAATTCGTGGACAGAGCGTACTGAACCATCCGGTTCGGTTTCTCGGACAGCTTTTCCAAAATGTCCTCATAGTGAGGCTCGGTAAGAGCCATCGCAAGAGAGGTCAAAACTTCCGAAGAGTCATCCTCGGCGAGTTTTTCGATAATGTCAGGAGTGACACTATCGTGGAAAATGATCTGAGAGCGAACAGACGGAAAGTGGCAGTCTGTCAGCTGCATGAGCACTTGGTTTTCAGTGTTCTCGTTTGCCACAATGGCGCTCAAAGTTTCCTCTTCCTGAGACGTCCGAGCAAGATGCTCGAGAGTGTCAGGGTCCTTACACAGGGAAGCAAATTCCCACTCGCAAATAGACATGTTTTTTCCTCCTTATTAAAGTTCTTGAAAAAACTACAGGTATAGATTTTTTTATCCCTATACCGAGGATAGTATACAAACATTATATCACGATAATTATATTATGTCAATTTACTACAAACACATTGACAACAAGCATAAAGAACGATAAAATATTCATAGAATAAAGAGGGGAATACCTAATGATAGAGATAAAAAATGTAACTAAAACCTATAATGGAGCAAAAAAGGCAGTGGATGATATATCGTTTACTGTAAATGATGGAGAAATATTTGCATTCATAGGCCATAATGGAGCTGGCAAAACAACAACCATTAAATCAATAGTAGGAATATTAGACTTTGAACAAGGAGATATTTTAATCAACGGAAAATCAATAAAAAAACAGCCAATAGAATGTAAAAAAGAGATGGCGTATGTACCAGATAACCCAGACTTATACGAAAATATGAAAGCAATAGATTTTATAAATTTTATATGTGATATGTATGAGGTGGATAAAGCAGAGAGAAAAGAGAGAATAGAAAAATATTCTAAAATGTTCGAAATGACAGATAACCTAAATGATGAAATATCATCATTCTCACATGGAATGAAACAAAAAGTTGCGTTAATATCAGCGCTTGCACATAATCCAAAGATACTAATAATGGATGAACCTTTTGTAGGATTAGATCCAAAAGCAGTATTTGACATGAAAGAAATTATGAAGCAAATGTGCAAAGAAGGTAAAACAATATTTTTCTCAACACACATATTAGAAGTGGCAGAAAAATTATGTAGTAGGTTTGCAATTATAAAGCAAGGCAAAATAGTAAAAGTAGGAAAGATGAGTGAAATTAAAGGAGACGAATCTTTAGAGCAAGTGTTCTTAGAGCTAGATGAAAAAGATTCTAGAAAGGAATAGGCTATGAAGAAATTAATCTATTTATTAAAAGCAGCCATGTCGCAAGATATGGATATGTTTAGATATAAGACAAAAGCCAGCGACTCAAGAACAAAACAAATAATATTTCCAATCATGCTTTCACTAATAGTAATGTTTGCAGTAGGAGTCTATGCTGAGATGTTTGCATTAGAATTTTCAAAAGTGAACCTAACGTACATAATGCTAACATTATTTATAATATTCACGATAATACTTACATTAGTAGAAGGAATATATAAATCACAAGGAATATTGTTTGATGCGAAAGACAATGACCTGCTATTTTCATTACCAATAGAAAAATCAAAGATACTGTTTGTAAGAATATTTAAACTACTATCATTTCAATTCTTATATAACGCATTATTTATGATACCTGCATATGTTGTGTACATATATTATGAACATCCAGGAATAAGTTTTTATCTAATATCAATATTAATGACATTTTTACTACCGATAATTCCAACAGTAATAAGTTCAATAATTGGATATGTAGTAAAAGCAGTATCTGTAAAATTTAAAGCTAAAAAAATAGTACAAACAGTGTTTACAATGATAATATTCTTTGGAATATTTTATATCTCACTAAACACACAAGCAATTTTAGAAAATGTTATAAACAATGCAGAAAGCATAAATGCAGTCATTAAAAAGGTGTATTACCCAGCAGGTGCATACATAGACTTGATACAGAACTTTAATTTAACAACATTACTGATTCTAATAGTGGTAAATATAGTGCCATTAGTGATTTTTATTATGATTGCAAGTAGATTTTATTTTGGAATAATATCTAAATCATCAGAAAAAGGAAAAAATAAAAAGCTAAAAAACATAGAAAGCAAAGTAAAAGTAAAAAGCAAATTATCAGCATTGGTATCAAAAGAATTAAAAAGATATTTTTCCTCAACAGTGTACATTTTTAATACGTCATTTGGTTTAATTTTATTATTGATAGTAACAATAGCGATGAGCGTGAACATAAATGGAGTGATAAATACGATAACAGAAGGAGAGGGAATTGATATAAACACGATTATTTCGCTGATGCCAAAAATATTCTTCTGCCTAGTTACATATACAGCCTGTATGACATCAATAACATCATCTTCAATATCCCTAGAAGGAAAAAGCTTCAACATAACAAAAAGCTTACCAACATCTGTTGACACAATACTATTATCTAAAATCTTAATGAGCTGTATAATCACGATGCCAGTTATATTAATAAGTGATTTAATATTTTTTATAGCATTCAAAGTTGGAATAATAGATATACTATTTATTTTGGCAATATCAATATTAATGCCAATACTTATAGCAATAATCGGATTATTTACAAATCTAAAATATCCAAAAATGAATGCTTCATCAGACACAGAAGTTGTAAAACAAAGCATGAGCACAACAATAGCTGTGTTTAGTGGAATGATATTGGGACTTGTGTTTGCTGTATTAATGGTAGCAGGGGCTCAAACACCAAATACAAACTTATTTGTACTTATAGAATTAGTAGTTTTAGCAGTAGTTGTAATTGCACTATGGAGAAAGCTAAAAAAATACAGTAATAAAAGATTTAAAGAAATAAACGTATAGAATCTAGAAATTCTTTGGATTCTATTTTTAATGCCCAAAAAGTTGAAAAATATGCCAATTTGTGAGATAATATAAAAGAAGCCTTTAATCAAAAAGACTGATTTAGAAAGGAAAAAAATGACAGTAGACGAAATTAATAAAAAAATTCAAGAAAGAGGAGTTAGTGTAGAAGAAGCACCAAACTTAATAAAAAGGGCAAAGCAACTAAAAATGCCATCAGAAGTAATAACACAAATAATAATAGTAACGGGAAATAGAGAATTTATGCGCAAATGTGCAGAAGACCCAGATACGCCTATTTTGAGTGTTGACAGAGTAAAAATAATAAAATTAGTAAGAAATGAAGAATTTACTCTAAACATGTTATTTGGCAGACGTGGAACTTTTATGACCAGAGAAAAAGCTGAACTAATAAAATCTTTGGATGATATAGATTCTATAATAGTTTGTCTAAATGCAAGAGAACTTCAAATAGATTCACATGTAAGAGCAAATATAGTAATCGAAAAAAACGACTTGGAACTTATAAAAAGATGCTTAAAAACTCCTCAGTTAATGTACCCACAAGATGTAAAAAGAGTTTTACAAAGTATTAAAGATAAATCAATACTTAGAAGATTTTTGGATGACGTGGCAATGAGCGATCATAAAGTAGCAATATTAGAGGCAATTGGAGACAAGGAATTTGCAAAAGAATGTGTGAAAACAAAAGGACTTATTTCATACCAACAAAAAGCTGTTATAGAATATATAAATGATCCGGAATTTACAAGGGCATGTTTGAAGGATAAAGAAATAAACCTAAATCAAGAACAAAAAGTAGAGCTTATACAAGCAATAGAAACTCCAGCATTTATAAGAGAATGCCTAAAAGACGATGAGATAGGATTAGAATCTTCAAGCAAAGTTAAGCTAATAAAAACAACAAGAAACGAAAAAACTATACAAGAATATATGACAAATCCAGAACTAGGATTAGCAAAACAAGAAAGATTAGTTTTAGCACTTGAATATGGAAATGATGACTTAGTACAACAACTAATAGCAGAAAATAAGCAAGAAGAAAGAAGAATAAAAATTCCTGAAGGAATGACTGTTGGAGTTGAAATCGAAGCAGCAAACTTAGAGGTAAATCCAAACCTATTTAAAAGATGGAAGGCAAAAGAAGAAGAAAGTGTAGAAAATGGAGCAGAATACACTTCTCCAATATTAACAGGAAGTGAGAATGATAGCCATCAAATATATTTTGTATGTAATGTGTTAAGAACTATGGGTGCACAAATAAACGAGAAGTGTGGTGGACATATTCACATAGGAGATAAATTTTTAACAACAGTACAATCATATAGAAATTTGTTAGAACTTTGGTGTAACACAGAAGAAATATTATTTGCAATTAGCAATAAAGCTGGAGAAATAACAAGAATGGGGGCAGTCGAAAAACATGCTGTACCACTTTCAGGAAAAGTAGAAAGTGCGTTGAAGAAACAACAAATATATGTAGATGACAGAACTAGAGAATGGGATTTACTAATGGAAATAATAGACATACAAAAAGATAGATATTCTAGTATCAATTTTAAGAACTATAATCACAGAATAAAAGAAACAACAGAATTCAGATTAGCAAATGGAACATTAGATCCAGATGTATGGATAGAAAATATAAACCTATTTGCAGGAATAATGGCCGCGGCAGAAAAATTAAGAAGGATAAAAGAAAAAACAATAAGAACACCAGAAGAAATAGCTTATGCTCAACAATTTCAAAAAATAAAAAATCCGACAGCAACACAGGAAGAAAAATTAGAAGGATTACTAGAACTTGCAATACCAGAAGAAGATAGAGAAATATACAGAGAAAGATATTACACAAATATGGCAATGCTTGAAGACAATGGAATAATATTGTCAGAAATAAGAGCGAAAACGGCTAAACATTCAATAGACATTGGAAAAATAGAACAATCTCTATATACTGGAGAAAATGCTGTACCAGCAAGAAGAATTGTTGAGGCAGAAAATAGATTAGAACGAGATACCGTAAGAGAAATACCAGAAAAAGAACTAGAAATATAGTTATTAGAAAAGAGGAAAAAATGGAAGATAATTATCCAAAAGCATATAAGGAATTATATGAAATATTAAAAAATATTCCGTCAGAAGATTTATCAAAAATACCAAAAGAAGTCATGCACACAATAATAGACAAAAAAGATGATGATTATGAATTTGACTTTACTGGCAATATAGATAATTCAAATCTATTAGAAGAAACACGAGCCCTTTTAGCAGTAATATACAAAAAATACTGGACAACACCAGAAGAAAGAAGAAGAATAGAAGCTAAAATAAAAAACGACTTGAAATAAAAAATAAATCCATAAGGAGAACATGAAGGTTCTCCTCACTTTTTTTATGTAAAAAACATAGTATATAACATAATCAATAAAAATAAAACTTTAGAGAGGAAGGATATATATGAGTTATTACATAATAGAAGGTGGAAAAAAGCTTGAAGGTGAAGTAAAAATATCTGGTTCAAAAAATGCGTCACTACCAATAATTGCAGCAACAATATTAAATGGCAAAAAAAGCAAAATTTACAATGTACCAAACATCCATGATATGCAAATAACATTAAAAATATTGAAATATATAGGTTGCAAAGTAAGCAAGAATAATGATAAAATAGAGATAGATTCTAGATACATAAACAAAAAAGAAATACCGGAACACTTAATGAGAGAAATGAGATCAACAGTAATACTTGCAGGAGCAATACTTAGTAGGTTTAAAGAAGTAACATTCTCATATCCGGGTGGATGCGATATTGGAGCCAGACCGATAGATTTACATTTAAAAGCATTTAAAAAATTAGGAATAAATATTGACGAAGAATATGGATTTATTAAGTGCAGTTGTGATAAAATAGTAGGTGCAAATATAGACTTAGATTTTCCAAGCGTAGGAGCAACAGAAAATATTATTCTGGCATCTGTGTTAGCAGAAGGAAAAACAGTAATCACAAATGCAGCAAGAGAACCAGAAATAGTAGATTTGGTAAAAATGCTAAATAAAATGGGAGCAAAAATTACAGGAGAAGGCACAAATGCAATAGAAATAGAAGGAGTTAAGAAACTTCAAGAAGTACAATATAGAGTAATGCCTGACAGGATAGAAGCGGGAACATTTTTGTGTGCTGGAGCAATTACAGGAGGAAGAGTAACAATAAAAAATGCAAAGCTAGAACAGCTAGTACCAATAATATCAAAGCTAGAAGAAGCTGGATGCAAAATAACAGTAGACAAAGATAAAGTCGAACTAAAGGCACCGCAAAGATTAAAGGCGGTAGAAATAAAGACAATGCCGTACCCGGGATTCCCGACAGATATGCAGTCGATATTTGGAAGCGTATTATCAGTGGCAAAGGGAACATCAGTAATAACAGAAAACATATTTGAAAATAGATTTAAATATCTATCAGAATTGCAAAGAATGGGAGCAAAAAACAAACAAGAAGGAAATGTTGCAATAATAACAGGTGTAAGAAAAATGTCTGCTGCAAGTGTAAAATGTACAGATTTGAGAGGCGGAGTTGCAACAGTTTTAGCAGGATTGCAAGCAAAAGGAAGGACAAAAGTTACAAATATAGAATATATATTAAGAGGGTATGAAAATTTAGATAAAAAATTAAAAAACATAGGGGCAAAA
>ERZ835980.800-NODE-800-length-40790-cov-4.998944_pt1 | contig 40790 bp, 32 predicted proteins | sample MGYA00519943_ERZ835980 | MGnify/ENA primary metagenome ERZ835980 (study PRJEB31850, sample SAMEA3708791) | human gut metagenome | biome: human gut; feature: human-associated habitat; material: faeces | place: China | collected 2014 ... | reverse complement strand
ACGCCCACCGGCGGCGGCATCGGTATGCTGGCCTTCGGCGCGGGCGGCATGGACGTCGCGGTCGCCATGGGTGGCGGCGCGTACTACATCACCATGCCGAAAATGTTCAAGGTCAACCTCACCGGCACGCTGCGCCCGTTCGTCACCGCCAAGGACATCAGCCTCGAGCTGCTGCGCATCCTGTCGGTCAAGGGCGGCGTCGGCGCGATCATCGAGTGGGGCGGCCCGGGCATCGCGGCGCTGTCCGTGCCCGAGCGCGCGACGATCACGAACATGGGCACGGAGCTCGGCGCGACGACGTCGATCTTCCCGTCGGACGACGTGACGCGCGCGTTTCTCGCGGCCGAGGGGCGCGAGGCGGACTTCACCCCCCTTGCGAGCGACCCGGATGCGCACTATGACCGCGTCATCGACATCGACCTCGACAAGCTCCAGCCCATGATCGCCTGCCCGCACAGCCCGGACAATGTCGTCCCCGTGGCGTCGCTCGCCGGCACGAAGGTCGATCAGGTCTGCATCGGCTCGTGCACGAATTCGTCCCTGTTCGATATGCTCAAGGTCGCGGCGCTGCTCCGCGGCAGGACCATCGCCCCGGGCGTGAGCCTGTCCATCTCGCCGGGGTCGAAGCAGGTGCTGACCATGCTCTCTGACTGCGGCGCGCTCACGGACATCCTCGCCAGCGGCGCGCGCCTGCTCGAGTGCGCCTGCGGCCCGTGCATCGGCATGGGCTTCTCGCCCAACTCCGGCGGCGTGAGCCTGCGCACGTTCAACCGCAACTTCCTCGGCCGCAGCGGCACGAAGGACGCGCAGGTCTACCTCGTCTCTCCGGAGACGGCGGTCGCCGCCGCGCTCACAGGCTGCATCACCGACCCGCAGACACTCGGGGAGATGCCCGCCGTCACGCTGCCGGACAGCTTCCGCATCGACGACCGCGCCGTGCTGCCGCCCGTCCCGGCGGCGGAGGCGGACACGGTGGAGGTCCTGCGCGGGCCGAACATCCGCCCCTTCCCGCGCAGCAAGCCCTTTGCCGACTCGCTCGCGGCGGAGCTCGTGCTCAAGGTGGGCGACAACATTACGACCGACCACATCATGCCCGCCGGGGCAAAGATCCTGCCGTATCGCTCGAACATCCCGAAGCTGTCGGAATTCTGCTTCACGGTCTGCGATCCGACCTTCCCGGCGCGCGCCAAGGCCGCCGGAGACGGCATCATCGTCGGCGGCAGCAACTACGGGCAGGGCTCGTCGCGCGAGCACGCGGCGCTCGTGCCGATGTATCTGGACATCCGCTGCGTCGTGGCCAAGAGCTTCGCGCGCATCCATGTGGCCAATCTCATCAACGCAGGCATCCTGCCGCTGACGTTTGCCGACCCCGCCGACTATGACGCGCTGGCGCAGGGCGCACACCTGCGCATCGACAACATCCGTGCCGGTATGGCGGCGGGTGCGCTCACCCTCACGGACACGGCCACGGGCAAGGCTTATCCCGTCGTGTGCAGCCTCACCGAGCGGCAGCAGGCCATCCTGCTCGCCGGCGGACTGCTCAACTATACAAAGGAGCATGCGCTATGAACGATATCGACCACGCCTGTGCGGCGTTTCGCACCCTGCTCACCGAGCAGCAGGCCCGCGTCGCGGGCATGACCGCCGAGCAGGTGGATTATACGAACAAGGCGACCGTGACCATCGGCCTCGTGGACGGTGACGGCATCGGTCCCATCATCATGGAGCAGGCGGTGCGCGCGCTCGAGGCACTGCTCGCCGACGAGATCGCGCGCGGCAGCGTTGCCCTGCGGCGCATCCGCGGGCTCACGCTCGAAAACCGCATGGCCTGCAATCAGGCGGTGCCGGACGATGTGCTCGAGGAGATCCTGGCCTGCGACGTGCTGCTCAAGGGCCCGACCACGACGCCCATGGGCGGCGGGCTCGAGAGCGCGAACGTGAAGCTGCGCCGCGCGCTCGACCTCTACGCCAACGTCCGCCCCGTGACCATTCCCGACGAGGGCATCGACTGGACGTTCTTCCGCGAGAACACGGAGGGCGAATACGCCCTCGGCAGCCGCGGCGTGGAGCTGCCCGGCATGGCCGTGGACTTCAAGGTCACGACCGACCCCGGCACGCGCCGCATCGCCCGCGCGGCGTTTGACTACGCCCGGCGCAGCGGCAAAACGCGCGTGACCGTCGTCACGAAGGCGAACATCCTCAAAAAGACCGACGGCAAGTTTACCGCCATCTGCCACGAGGTGGCCGCCGACTATCCGGAGATCACCGTCGATGACTACTATATCGACATCATGGCGGCGAACCTCGTCAACGAGCGCGTGCGCGGCGGCTTTCAGGTGCTGCTGCTGCCGAACCTTTACGGCGATATCATCACCGACGAGGCCGCGCAGCTTCAGGGCGGCGTCGGCACGGCGGGCAGCGCCAACATCGGCGACCGCCACGCCATGTTCGAGGCCATCCACGGCTCGGCCCCGCGCATGATCGAGCGCGGCATGGGCGAGTACGCAAACCCCCAGAGCATCCTGCGTGCGGAGGTCATGCTGCTGCGGCACATCGGCCGCGCGGCTGCGGCCGACCGGCTTGAGGCGGCGCTCAACGCCTGCCCGGTCGTCATCACCGGACAGCCGGACGGCGCGACCTGTGCCGACTACGGCGACGGGATCCTGAAACTGCTCTGAAGCACACGGCGGCGCGCCCTGACGGGCGCGCCGCTGAAGTACATGGAAGGCGCGAGCGAGCGGTACGGAGCGGAAAATTTTTTCCCGGTTTTCGGCACGGGGCATTTACATATCTGCCCTTTTATGCTATCATGTTGTCTATAATAAACACTCGTGATTATTATTTTGCACAAAGATAGAAAGGCCTTTTTCATATGAGCAGAAAACCATTGGGGCAGGAAGTCTCGGAGGAGGACGTTCTCAATGCCGCAAAGAAGATCTTTTGCGAATACGGCTTTGACAACACCAACCTTAACGACATTGCCCGCGAGCTGAACACAACGCGCACTCCGATTTACTACTACTTTGAAAACAAGCAGAACCTCTATGAGGCGGTCGTGAAAAAGCACCTGACCGGCAAGCTGGAGACGTATACCGAGCTCTTTGCCAGCGACATGCCGTTTTTCGACAAGGTGCGCAAGGATCTCGACCTGTCGTCGCACCTGCGTCTGGCGGAGAAGGAGCTCTTCACCGGCATCAACTCCAAGCCGCAGCTTGCTGCCGCGCGCGATTTTCAGACCGACATCATGCACCGCATCCACAAGATGAAGACGCAGTACATCCAGAAGGCGATCGACGACAAGATCCTCCGCCCCGACACGGATGTAGAGTCGTTCATGGTGTATTTCTATGTCATCTCCCTCGGCATCGAGGCGGTCGACAAGCAGGACGGCTGGTATGATATGACCGAGGCGCGCATCTCCCGCCTGATCGACACGGTGCTTGACGCAATCATGCTGCGCTACAAGGCGCTGTGACCCGTCCGGGCGGACATATACATATATTATATTGTATTATATTGTAATGCGTCTGGCAAAAACCGCGCAGAGGCAAAAAGCACATCCCTCCGATGAGGGATGTGCTTTTTGATATGGTGGGGGGGGGAAGAACGAATGCGTTATGCGTAGGGATTGATGAGCTGCGGCTTGACGGCTTCCTTTTCCGCCGCAAAGTAGATCTCCTTGACCTCGTAGGGCTTGGTCGGCAGACTGGCCGCGGCCTCGTATGCCGCCGTGGTGGCGTGCACGATGAAGCCGGGCTTGACGCTGTCGCCGAGCTTGCACACGTGCGGGAATGCGTCCTTGATCTCGTTGTAGAGCTCCGCGACCGGGCGCACGCCCAGCGCCACGACGACCAGATCGGCGGGCAGCACGCGCTCCTCGCCGGAGGCGACGGAGGCGACGGTCACGCCGGCGCCGTCCACGCGCAGGATCTTGTGGCCGAGGACGGTCTGAACGCCGGCGTCCTTGGCGTAGAACAGGTCGAGACGGTGGTCGGTGTTGGCCGGGATCTCATCGGGCATCATGTCCACGACGGTGACGGTGTTGTCCTGCGCGAGCATGCGCGCGGCCTCCAGACCGGTCTGACCGGCGCCGAGCACGACGACCTGCTTGCCGGAGACGGCGGGCTTGCTGCGGATATACTCGCGCACGCTCAGCACGTTCTCGCCGCTGAGTCCGTCGATCGGCGGGATGAACTCGTCAGAGCCGGTCGCGACGAACACGGCGTAGGGATCCATGGCGCGCAGCATCTGCGAGGTGCACTCGGTGTTGAGCTGCACACGGATGCCGAGCTTGCGGATCATGCGCTCGTAGTAGTCGATGAGCCAGCCGAGCTTGTATTTGCCGATCGGAGCGTCGGCGAGGTTCACTGCGCCGCCGATGCGGTCGGACTTTTCAAACACGGTCACGTCAAAGCCGCGCTTGGTGAGCGTCACGGCGGCCTCGAGTCCGGCAGGGCCCGCGCCGATGACGGCCACGGGCAGATGATCGCCGTTGATGTTGAGCTGTGCGGGCATGCAGTATTCGCGGCGGCCTCTGGGGCTCATGGTGCAGCCGGGCTGCTGCGGGCCAAAGGGCGTCTTGGTCAGGCAGTGCATGCACGACACGCAGTATTTGAGCTCATCCTCGCGCCCCTGCGCGATCTTGCTGCAGAACTCCGGCTCGGCGAACAGCTGGCGGCCGAGGGCCACGGCGTCGCACTTGCCGTCGCGGATGATGCTGTCGATGTAGTCGGGATGGCGCAGCGAGCCGCAGGCCGCGACCGGGATGCTGACGCTGTTTTTCACGACCTCGGCATAGGGGACCTTCCAGCCCTCTTCCCAGTTGCCGTCGGCGCTCATGCCGGTCAGGCGCGACATCACGCCGCCGCCGTTGACGGTGATGAGGCTCACGCCGTGCTGCTCGAGCAGCGACGCCGCGCTGCCGAGCCAGGCCATGCTGGCCTCGCCGTCGTGGCAGTCCGTGCCGTTCATCTTCGCCACGACCTCCACGTCGGGGCAGGCCTTCTTGATGCGGTCGATGATCTCGAGCGAGAAGCGCATGGCGTTGTCCACGTTCTGCGCGCCGTATTCGTCTGTGCGGTGGTTGAAGTACGGGCTGTAGAACTGCTCGGGCAGGTAGTTGTGCGCCATGTGCCACTCGATGGCGTCGGTGCCGGCCTTTGCGCAGCGGATGGCCGCGTCGACATATTTCTGCTGCATCTCCTGGATCATCTCGCGGGACATATAGTTGACCGCGACCAGCTTCGGGCCGTTGGTCTCGATGTAGTCGGCCTGCGTGTAGGGCAGGTGGCCGGGCATCCAGAGCTGGCAGGAGAACTTCGCGCCCTCGTCGTGCACGGCGTCGATCGCCGCCTTGAGGCCGGGGATATACTTGTCGTCGTTGAGGAAGGGCTGCTCATGCTGGCCGTACCACTTGGGCTCGACGCACATGATGCCCGGGGTGATGAGCGCGGTGCCGCCGTGGGCGATGGTGCGGTAGTATTCAATGTATTCCTGACCGATGAAGCCGTTGGTGCAGAAATACTTGGCCATCGCAGAGAGGATCACGCGGTTGCGCAGCTCCATATTGCCGACTTTCAGCGGCTCGAGAAGTTTTCTCATGATCGTTTGTACTCCTTCTTAGATTTGTCTGTCTCGTGCGCGGCTCAGTGCGCGCGGGTCATCAGATCGGCCATGTATCTGCGCACGTCGTCGTCGGAGACGTGCTTGGCGGACATCTGGATGAGGCGCTGCTCGCGCAGGACGAATTTGACGAAGTTGTCGTAGTCCTTTTCCATCGTGCAGCCGAGGTCGCGCGGCATCGGCAGGTGCACGTCGGCGCTGAGCTGCTCAATGGCGGCGACAACGGCGTCGCGCACGGTCTCCGGGCTGGCATCGGCGGGCAGGTCGAGCGCGAAGGCGTCCGCGATCTGGCGCACCTTGGCGGCCTCCACATCGTACAGATGCTCGATGACATACGGCAGCGCCCACGCGCAGGTGACGCCGTGCGGCGCGTGCGTGTACGCGCCGAGCGCCTGACCGATGCCGTGGCCGATCTGCACGCCGACGTCGGCCATGCCGCCCATGGCGATGTTCGCCGCGAGGAGCATGTTGTCGCGCGCCTCGAGATCGTCCGGGTGCTCGTAGGCGTTTTTCAGGTTGAAGTAGACCATCTTCATCGCCTGAATGCACAGCGGGTCGCAGTAGCAGTGCGCCTCGGGCTTGAGGAAGCCCTCGATCGCGTGCGCCATCGCGTCCAGACCGGTCGCGCCGGTCATCTCGGGCGGCAGCGTCACGGTGACGGCCGGGTCAAGGATGGCGTAGTCGGGCACGAGCTTGTCGCGGTCGCGCGTGGAGATCTTGCGCTGATTTTCCACGTCGTGCATGACGGCGGTAAAGGTCACCTCAGAGCCGGTGCCGGCGGTCGTCGGGATGCAGATGAGCGGGATGCCCGCGTTGGGGTACAGCTCCGTGCCGATCGCCGTGGTGTAATCGCGGCAGGTGCCGGGGTTGGTGATGAGCATGCGCGCGACCTTTGCGGTGTCCATGCAGCTGCCGCCGCCGATGGCGACGCAGATGTCGGCACCCTCCGCGCGGCCGAGCGCTGCGGCCTCTTCGATGGAATGCATGGGCGACTCGATCTCTACCTTATCATAAATGATGCAGGTGATGCCGTCGGCCTTGAGCGCCTCAATGCAGGGGTCGACGATGCCGGCCGCCTTGACGTTGGGGCCGTGCATGACGAGGGCTTTGCGGGCGCCGAGCTTCTTTGCGATATCGCCGACTTTCTTGCTGCTGCCAACGCCGTGAATGATCTTTGTAATGAAAAACTGAAATTCGTTTTGCATAAGAAACATCCTTTCTGATGTGTTCGAAACAGGGGGAGTGTCCGAAACAGCGAGGCCGAGAATAATCTTGAGAGTTTATTAACAATGTCATTATATTCGCCCTGCGGAAATTGTCAATAAAATCGCGAGTTTATTTTTCGTTTTGTAGAATCGCACAAAAATCGACAGAAAGCTTTGTGCAGTAGTGAAACACAAAAAATTCACAAACCGTATTGACAACGGCTTGACAATGCGGTATAACCAAATTGTCGATTGAGACGGAGAAACACATGCGATTCCGCTCTTATCGCGAGGCGCCAGATCTCCGGACCGGCATTTTTTTCAGCTTTCAATAAACCTCGATGTTTATTATCGGAAGAAATGCCCATCGTCCTGCCATGAGCGTTTATTAACACACAACCTCTGAAAACGGAAAAGGAGACCAAGCAGCTATGTCTTACAGCTTTTTGAAGCCGGTACGCATCGGCAACATGGTCCTGAAAAACAGAGTGATCGTGCCCGCGATGGCGCGCTACCTCTGCAAGGACGGTTATGTCACGGATGCCTATGTCGAGTATCTGCGCGCGATCGCAGAGGGCGGCGTTGCCATGGTGACGGTCGGCATCATGCCGATCGACCTCAACTGGCCCAGCACGATGCCCACGCAGCCCTGCCTCGGCGATGACAAATACATCCCCGGCCTGACGCGGGCGGTCGCCGCCATTCATGCGGGCGGCGCGAAGGCGAGCCTGCAGCCCTGGATGCCCGGCCGCGCCCCGTATACCTATGCAAATGCGGTCGAGCGCGCGCAGGACATCGCGATCGTCAACCGTCTCACGGTGGATGAGATCCATAACATTCAAAAGAAGTATGCCGCGGCTGCGCTGCGCTGCGCGATGGCCGGCGCCGACGTGGTCGAGTGGCACAACGCCCACAACTATCTGGGCGAACAGTTTTTCAGCCCCTACTTCAACCGCCGCACGGATGAATACGGCCAGCAGAGCGTGGAAAACTCTATGCGCTTCGCCAGAGAGGCGCTCACGCTCACGCGCCGGACGCTCGACGCCGCAGGCTACAGCCACGTGGAGCTGATCGCAAAGCTCAACGGCAGCGAGATCATCAACGACGACATCACGCCCGAACTGCTCGCGGCCAGCGCCAAAGAGCTGGAGAAGGCCGGCATCGCACTCATCACTGTCAACGGCGGCGGCGGTCTGACCCGTCTGGAGGGCATGAGCGGCGACGGCCACCGTCCCGAGGGCTGGAAGGTCAAATACGCCGAGATCGTCAAGAACGCGGTGTCCATCCCCGTTGCCGCGAGCGGCAACCTCAAGCACCCGTCCTATGTGGACGCGATCATCCGCGAGGGCAAGTGCGATCTGGTCGCGCTCGGCCGCACCTCGATCTGCGACCCGCACTGGGTCAACAAGTGCAAGGCCGGCCGTGAGGATCTCATCCGCTACTGCCTGTCGTGCATGCACTGCGTGTATGCGCTGCCGGCGGATGTCTGCGGCTGCACGATGAACCCGCGCTGCCGCCGCGAGGCGTTCACGCCCCGCGTGGAGGACACCCCGCAGACCGGCGCCGGGCGCAAGGTCGTTGTCGTCGGCGCAGGGCCTGCCGGCTGCCTCGCCGCCATCACGCTGGCGCAGCGCGGCTTCCGCCCGATCCTGTGCGACAAAAACGTTTTTCTCGGCGGCATGATGGTTCCGGCCGGTATGCCGATCGGCAAGCAGGAGTTCCAGAACGGCATCAATTACTATGCCAATATGCTGCGCGAGCTGAAGGTGGATGTCCGCCTGAACACGGAGGTCACGCCCGAGCTGCTGCAGGCGGAGGCGCCCTACGCCGTGATTGCCGCAGTCGGCTCGTATGAGTTCATCCCGCCCATCCCCGGCGCAGACGGTGAGAACGTCATCGGCGCCCGCCGCTACATTCTCGAGCGGCCGGAGATCCGCGGCAAGAAGGTGGTCGTGCTCGGCTGCGGTCAGACGGGCCTGGAGGCGGCGCATATGCTCGCCGCGCTCGGCAACGACGTCACGGAGATCGAGATGCAGGAGCGCGCGTTCATCACGCTGCTCGAGCACAAGCTCGACCTCGAGTATGCCGAGGCATCCGGCGTCAAGACCGTGTTCGGCCACAAGGTGCTCGAGCTGACGGACAGCGCCGTCGTCGCCCAGTCGGTCGAGACGGGCGAGCAGGTCACGTTCGCGGCCGATGTCATCATCCCCGCGATCGGTGTGCGCTCCAACAGCGCCGAGGTGGAGAAGCTGCGCGCGTGCGGTGTGGAGAAATTCTTCAACATCGGCGACAGCGCAAAGACCGGTATGATCTATGAAGCGATCTCGGCAGCGTATGACTGCGCGATCGCTCTGGAATAAACGAAAACATCTTATCCGTGAGAGGAAAGGAGCTACACGTTATGAAAAGCTTTGAGACGACGATCAAGCCTCTGCTGAAATACGGCGACGGTGTCGCGAAGGAGACCGGTAAGAAGTTCAAGGAATTTGGCTGCACGAAGGTTCTGGCCGGCTATGATGCAAATCTGCCGGAGAGCGTGGTGTCCACGGTGCTGGATTCGATCACGGCGGAGGGCATCGAGCTCATCCCGTATTCCTGCCCCTATGCCGACGGTCAGGACACCGGCGTGCTCGAGGTGCGCCAGCTTGCCATTGACCATCAGGTGGACGGCTTTCTCGCCATGGGCGGCGGCAGCACGATGGACATCGTCAAGGCGGCGACCCTGCTGGTCGACCAGCCGCTGCCGATCGACCAGTATTTTGTCGGCTGGTACAACGGCCCGGATCTGCCGCGTAAGGCGCACCTGATCAGCATCCCCACCACGTCCGGCACGGGCGCGGAGGCGACCCGGTCGTGCATCATCGCGTCTCAGACGCTCGGCGTGAAAGCAACGCTGTCCTCTCAGGCGGCGAAGGCGGACTTTGTCTACCTCGATCCGCAGATCACCAAGAGCCTGCCGCCCTACGTCACCGCGACGACCGGCATGGACGCCATCGCCCACGCCTGCGAGGCGCTGTGCTGCACCAAGAGCAACCTGTTCACGGAGATGATCTGCGGCAAGTCGCTCGAGCTCTCGTGGGCGAACCTGCTCACGGCCTACAAAGAGCCCGACAACCTCGAAGCCCGCGCCAACATGTCCATGGCCGCCTACCTCGGCCTGACCGGTGAGAGCTACGGCAACTGCGGCCACTCCATGGCGCACGCCATCGGCGCCCGTTTCCATGTCCCGCACGGTCACTGCTGCGCGTGGACGGCTCCGGTCGCGCTGTACTTCACCCGCAAGGAGTGCGACCATGAGATCCGCCTCATCGCCCGCTGCTTCGGCATGGACGACCGGTCCGAGACCGTCGCCGCCGATGTGGCCAACGCCATGAAGAAGCTCGTCTGGGAGATGAACATCGCGACCCCGGCAGAGCGCGGCATCTCCCGCGAGGAGTTTGTCAGCGACGCGACCGTGGAGAAGGTCATGCTCGACCCGATCTGGCACTTCTGCCCCACGGAGTTTAATGAAGACACTGCCCGTCAGCTTCTCGGCGAGGTCTACGACCAGAAGCTGTACTGAGGCATTCCTTACCCGCACCGCAGGGCTTTGTCCGGCCGGCGAGGCCCTGCGGGCAAGCAGGACAGGCGTATGTGCCGCTGGCCGTCCGCCTGCCGCCAAAATGAAGCAACGATAAGTTTGGATCTCGTGCGCGCAGGGATTCGGCGATCCGTTTACAAGCAGTAGAAAGAGAGTGAACCTCCGATGAAAACGCTCAAACGCAATCCCTGGTATATCGCGGCCGGCTGTTTCCTGCAGATGTTCCTCGGCATGGGCCTGTGCTCCAGCTTTTCCATGATGCTCCCCGAGATCAGCGCCCACACCGGCATCTCCACCGGCTCCATCTCCGGCAACCTGACGGTTGCATATCTGGCATCCTTTATCGTTTCCATGTTCTTTTTCAAGCCGCTGCTCCGGAAATTCGGCGCCAAAAAGCTCCTGATCTTCGGTGATCTGCTGCTGATGTTCCATTACATCCTGTACTCCTATGCCGAGACGATCTGGTTTCTGCGCATCTGCGGCACGCTGGGTGGCCTTGTGACGCTCTTCGCCTGCGCGACGCCAGTCTCCGTCGTCATCACCAACTGGTTCGTGGACAAGCGCTCGTCCGTGCTGGCCTTCATCATGGGCGGCTACGGCTTCGGCGGCATGATCATCCTGCCGATCGTCGGCCGGCTCATCGCGGCCTACGGCTATCAGGTCGCTTACCGCTGCCATGCGCTCGGCGGCGTGCTGCTGCTGTTGGTCACGATCTTCATGATCGTCGACGACCCCGCCAAGCTCGGCGTGAAGCCCTACGGCTATGAGAAAGCGGCGGAGATCGCCGCGGCCGTCGCGGCAAAGAAGGAAAAAGAGAGCCGTCAGGGCGGACTCGATCTGGCCGCGGCGCGCAGGACGCCCAGCTACTGGCTGCTGTGGATCGGCCTTGCGATCTCCTCGTTCCCGGGCGTGGCGTTCCGGTTTTACAACGGCGCGTTCTTCCGCGGCCCCATCGGCCTGGACACCGTCACGTATTCCAACTGGGCGTCCGTGCTGTCGGTCTGCATCGCGGCCGGCATGATCCTTATGGGCGTCATGGCCGACAAGCTCGGCAGTGTGAAGATGGTCGTGCTGATGCACGTCGTGTCCATCGTCGGCTACGCCTGCGCGATCGTGCTCATGAACAACACCGGCTCGTTTGCGCTGCTGCTCGTCACGGTCATCCTGTGCGGCATGAACGGCCCGCTCGACAACGCGACCGCACCCTACCTGATCCCCGAGGCCTTCGGCCGCAAGTATTATGATGAGATCATCGGCTCGTATGCCGGCGCAATGATGATCGGCAACGTCTGCGTTCCCATGCTGCTCGGCGGCATCATCTCCGACGGGACGGCGGCGTCGTTCGGTCTCGCGTGGAAGATCATCATCGGCTTCGGCGCTGCGGCGATGGTGATCCTGCTCGTCGGCCTGTTCAAAGGGCCGTACCGCAAGCAGTATCTCGCGCTCAGAGCAGAGGAAAAACAGCAAAAAGCACTTGGCACAGCGGAGGAATGAACCATGGCTGATTTTCAGGAAATTCTGTATTCCCGCGCCAGCATCCGCGCCTTCACGGACGCGGAGCTGAGCGACGAGCAGCTCACCGAGCTGGTTCGCGCCGGGCTTGCGGCGCCGTGGGCATTTCACGATCATGCGCGGCATCTGTGCGTGATCGCCGGACACGAGAACGTGCAGAAGCTTGCGCGCGTGTTCGCCGAGGTGCTCGGCCGTCCCGGATATAATATGTATGCGCCGGCGGCTGCGATCCTCGCCTGCGTCGAGCGCGGCAACGACAATCAGAAGCTGGAAGTCGGCTGCATGCTCGAAAACATTTTCCTGCGGGCAACCGACATGGGCATCGGCTCGTGCTGGATCAATCAGGCCCGCGACATCTGCGACGACGCGCGCGTGCGCCCCGTCCTGCGTGCATTCGGCGTGCCGGACACGCACGTGTGCTGGGGCATCGCCATCGTCGGCTATGCGGCCGCAGCGCCGCGTACGCAGGTGCACAAAGAAGGTACGTATAACATCTATCATTGAATCCATTTAGAGAGGAAACAGAAAACCATGACAGAACTTGAACTCAAGAAGTACTCGCGCAATGCGCTGCTCGGGTCCTTCGTTTCCATGCTGACCGCCGGTCTGGCGACCATGATGTACTCTGTCTGCATCTCGACCATCCGAACCGACCTCGCGCTCACGGCAGTGCAGGCGGGCTCACTCGGTACCTATACCTTTATGGGTCAGATGCTCGGCGGCATGGTGGCCGGCTACCTTGCCGACCGCTTCGGACGCAAAAACATCCTGATCGTCGACGTCATTCTGGCAACGCTGGCCGTGTTTGCGACCTCACTGCTGCAGTCTTACTCCATCTTCGGCCTGCTGCGCTTTATCACCGGCGTCGGCCTCGGCGGCTGCTACTACATCGCCTCCATCCTCATCGGTGAATTCGTGCCCACCAATAAGCGCGGCTTCATGAGCGGCGTCGCCACCTCCGTGTGGAACTTCGGCTATGTCGTCTGCTGCGCCATGTCGGCGTTCGCGCTGCCCAGCATCGGCTGGCGCTGGTGCTTCCGCATCTGCGCGCTGCCCATCATCTTCGTCATCTTCATGATCTTCGGCATGAAGGACGCCCCCTCGTTCACCGCTGCCAAGGCCAACCGCGACAAGCGCGATCAGGCCGAGGGCAAAAAGGTCAATGCCTATGCCGAGATCTGGGCACACCCGCGTATGCGCAAGTCCTTCATCATCTGGTCGATCTCCATGATCCTGTACTTCTACGGCTACTACGGCCTCATCACCTGGCTGCCCAACTACGTGCAGTCGCAGGTCGGCATGCAGTCCGGCGGCTGGATCACCGCAGCCGGTTACATCGCCATGATCATCGGCACGGCCGGCGGCGGCAAGATCGCCGACAAGATCGGCCGCAAGAAGCTCTTCCTCATCGGCACCATCGGCACGGCGATCTTCGGCCTGTGCCTGGCCTTCTGGGCCAACAGCAGCAACATCCTCGTGCTCATGCTGCTCTACGGCGTCTGCTACGGCATGCCCACCGGCATCCACGCGACGTTCATCGGCGAGTGCTTCCCGACGCACCTGCGCAGCACCGGCGTCGGCTTCACGTTCAACATCGGCCGTCTGGGCGCGTTCATCGCCCCCATCCTCATGGGTAAGCTGGTCGATATGAACATGATCTCGGTGGCCATCGCCACGGTCACGATCTCCTACGTGCTCTGCTCGCTGGCAACGCTGCCGATCAAGGAGCGCGAGTACGACGCGTCCAATGTCGCGGCGGAGCTCGAGGACTGATCCCCGGAATACATCCTTCTCCCTTCTTTCATTTACGCAAAGCAAAGGCGGCGCGCCCAAACGGGCGCGCCGCTGAGTCTGTTTGCAGCCGGTTTTCCGGCGCTGCATTGTGCGCTGGTTTGCGTGTCAACGCGGGACGGAAAATGACGGAATTTTTCGTGCAAAAAGACGGCGCACAAAGCCGCCGGATTTGTTGACAGAGCGGGCGTTTTTGTGATATTATATCAAAAATTTGCGATTCGGCAGAAATGAGGCGAGGAAAAATGGTTGCGGCCGCAGAGAATATGCAGGCATTTGGGTGGGATCTTTTTTCCGGCAACCGTGATTCTGTTTTTCTTGGCAGCGGCAGCATTGCCGGTGACGAACTTGATATTTCTTCTTTCGTGGTATTACCTGGTTTCGTAGATGTGCATGTACATCTTCGCGAGCCGGGTTTTTCTTATAAGGAGACCATTTCGTCCGGCACGCTTGCTGCGGCGCACGGCGGATACAGCCGCGTGTGTGCCATGCCCAATCTGGATCCGGCGCCGGACAGCTTGCAGACGCTTGCCCCCCAGCTGGAGCGCATCCGCACGGATGCGGTCATTGACGTGACGCCCTACGGCGCGATCACCGCGCATCGCGGCGGCAGGGAGCTTGCGGACATGGAGCAGCTCGCGCCCTATGTCGCCGGCTTTTCCGACGACGGCAGCGGCGTGCAGGATGCGGACGTGATGCGCGCCGCGATGCGCAAGGCGGCAAGCCTCGGCAAGCTCATCGCCGCGCACTGCGAGGACAACACCCTCCTGCATGGCGGCTATATCCACGACGGCGCGTATGCCCGCGCCCACGGGCACAAGGGTATCAGCAGCGAGAGTGAGTGGCGGCAGCTGGAGCGCGATCTCGAGCTGGTGCGCGAGACGGGCTGCGCCTATCATATGTGCCACGTGTCCACCAAGGAGAGCGTGGCGCTCATCCGCCGGGCGAAGGCGCAGGGGCTGGACGTCACCTGCGAGACCGCGCCGCACTATCTTGTCCTGACCGAGGACGACCTGCGCGAGGACGGCAGCTTCAAGATGAACCCGCCCCTGCGCACGCAGGCAGACCGGGACGCGCTGATCGAGGGCATCCTCGACGGCACGGTGGACATGATCGCGACCGACCACGCGCCGCACAGCGCGCAGGAAAAGGCCAGGGGTCTCGCCGGGAGCGCCATGGGCATTGTCGGTCTCGAGACGGCGTTCCCCATTCTCTACACACACCTTGTGCGCACCGGTGTGCTGACGCTCGATAAGCTCGTGGAGCTCATGGCGGTCAATCCCCGAAAGCGCTTCGGCTTCCCGCTGCGCGCGGACGATTATGCCGTCTGGGATCTGAACACGGAGTACCGCATCGACCCGGCGCAGTTTTGCTCCATGGGAAAGAGCACGCCCTTCGCCGGACAGACGGTCTACGGGCGGTGCGTGCGCAACGTCTGCGGCGGCGCCGTCGTCTGGCAGGACGCACAGGTCTGAGCGCCTGACACCTACATATAAAAATACATCACATACAGAACTTTTTACGTACTGAGGAGGAACTCACATGCCCAAAAGAACGGATCTGAAGAAAATTATGATCATTGGCTCCGGCCCGATCGTCATCGGTCAGGCTGCTGAGTTTGACTATGCCGGCACGCAGGCGTGCCTGTCGCTCAAGGAAGAGGGATACGAGGTCATCCTCGTCAACTCCAACCCTGCCACGATCATGACGGATACCTCCGTCGCGGACAAGGTGTACATGGAGCCGCTGACGCTGGAGTATGTGGCGCGTATCCTGCGCAAGGAGCGCCCGGACGCGATCGTCCCGGGCATCGGCGGCCAGACCGGCCTGAATCTGGCGATGCAGCTCGAGCAGAAGGGCGTGCTCAAGGAGTGTCAGGTCGAGCTTCTCGGCACGGACAGCGACAGCATCCGCCGCGCTGAGGACCGCGAGCAGTTCAAGGAGCTCTGCCAGAGCATCGGTGAGCCGGTCATCCCGTCGCAGATCACCTACAACCTTGAGGAGGCCAAGGCCGCGGCCGCGGCCATCGGCTACCCGGTCGTGCTGCGTCCGGCGTTCACGCTTGGCGGCACGGGCGGCGGCTTTGCCGACGACGAGGCGCAGCTCGTCGAGCTGGGTATGCAGGCGTTCAAGCTCTCGCCCATCCATCAGGTGCTGATCGAAAAGAGCGTCAAGGGCTATAAGGAGATCGAGTTCGAGGTCATGCGCGACGCGTCCGACCGCGCCATCACCATCTGCGGCATGGAGAATATCGACCCCGTGGGCGTGCACACCGGCGACTCCGCCGTCGTCGCGCCGATCATGACGCTCAGCGACCATGACATGAAGATGCTCAACGACAGCGCGATCAAGATCATCCGCACGCTGAAGATCCAGGGCGGCTGCAACGTGCAGTTCGCGCTCAACCCCAGGACCTCGGAGTACTTCCTCATCGAGATCAACCCCCGCGTCTCCCGCTCGTCGGCGCTGGCGAGCAAGGCCAGCGGCTATCCCATCGCGCGCGTCACGGCCAAGGTCGCCGTCGGCATGAACCTCGACGAGATCGCCGTCGCCAACACGACGGCCGCGTTCGAGCCGTCGCTGGACTACGTGGTCGCAAAGCTGCCGCGCTTCCCGTTCGATAAGTTCTCGACCGCCGCCAACACGCTCGGCACGCAGATGAAGGCCACAGGCGAGGTCATGGGCATCGGCAGCACGCTCGAGGAGTGCCTGCTCAAGTCCGTCCGCTCGCTGGAGATCGGCGCGCAGCACCTCTGGCTGCCGAAGTTCCAGAACATGACCAAGGCGGAGCTGACCGAGTATCTGCGCCAGTTCCGTGATGACGGCCTCTTTGCCGTCGCGCAGCTGCTGCGTCTGGGCGCGAGCGTGGACGAGGTCGCTGCGCTGACGATGATCACGCCGTTCTTCCTCGAGACCATCCGCACCATCGTGAACATGGAGCAGACGCTCTGCACGCACAAGGGCGACGGAGAGACGCTCAAGCAGGCCAAGCAGATGGGCTTCTGTGACCCCTATATCGCGCGGCTCTGGGGCGTGCGCGAGGAGGATGTGTATGCCCAGCGCGTGCAGCTGGGGCTCTACCCCGCCTACAAGATGGTGGACACCAGCCACACCGGCGCTTACATCCCCTATTTCTACTCCACCTATGCCCCCGACGCAAAGAGCGAGGCGCGCCGCTCGGACAAGAAGAAGGTCGTCGTGCTCGGCGCAGGCCCGATCCGCATCGGTCAGGGCGTGGAGTTTGACTACTCCACCGTCCACGCGGTGCAGACCATCCGGCGCGCAGGCTACGAGGCCATCATCATCAACAACAACCCCGAGACGGTCTCCACCGATTACACGACCGCCGATAAGCTGTATTTCGAGCCCCTCACGCCCGAGGACGTCATGAACATCCTGCACGAGGAGCAGGCCGATCAGGTGATCGCCAGCCTCGGCGGCCAGACGGCCATCAATCTGGCGCAGCCGCTCATGACGCGCGGCGTGCAGATCATCGGCACGGACTGCGCCGCGATCGAGCGCGCGGAGAACCGCGACTGCTTTGAAAAGCTGCTGCTCGAGCTGAACATCCCGCAGCCGATGGGCGCGGCGGTGACGAATCTGGACGACGGTCTCAAGGCGGCGCACACGGTGGGCTATCCGGTGCTGGTGCGCCCGTCGTTCGTGCTGGGCGGCCGTGCCATGGAGATCGTGGCTGACGACGAGATGCTGCGCCACTATCTGCAGAATGCCGTGCGCACCGGCGAGGGCAAGCCCGTGCTGGTCGACAAGTACATCTCCGGCCGCGAGGTCGAGGTCGACGCCATCTGCGACGGCAGAGACGTATTCGTGCCCGGCATCATGGAGCTGGTCGAGCGCACCGGTGTCCACTCCGGCGACTCCATCAGTGTCTACCCGCCGTTTTCCATCTCCGACAAGGTCAAGGGTACGATCCTGACCTATGCCAAGAAGCTCGGCCTGGGCATCGGCATCGTCGGCCTGTATAACATCCAGTTCATCGTCGATAAGAGCGACCATGTCTACATCATCGAGGTCAACCCCCGCTCGTCGCGCACGGTGCCGTTTTTGTCGAAGGCCACGGGCTATCAGCTCGCGGACATCGCCACGAACGTCATCCTCGGAACGAGCCTCAAGGAGCAGGGCATCTTCGACCTGTATCCGCCGGAGAAAGAGCGCTGCTATGTCAAGGCGCCGGTGTTCTCCTTCGCCAAGCTCCACGGGCTGGACGCTTACCTCTCCCCGGAGATGAAGTCCACGGGCGAGGCCATCGGCTACGACAAGAAGCTCTCGCGCGCCATGTACAAGGCGCTGCAGGCCTCCGGCATGAACGTGCAGAACTACGGCACCGTGTTCGTGACGCTGGCCGATGAGGACAAGCCCGAGGGCCTGCCGCTCGTGCGCCGGTTCTATGAGATGGGCTTTAACATCGAGGCGACCGCCGGCACGGCTGCCTACCTCAAGTCCTTCGGCATCCGCACGCGCGTGCGCGGCAAGATCAGCGACGGCAGCCACGAGATTCTCGATTCCATCCGCAGCGGCTACGTCAGCTACATCATCAACACCCGCTCCATCCATTCGAGCGTCCACGCGCAGGACGGCGCTGCGATCCGGCGCTGCGCGGTGGAAAACGGCGTGACCGTCTTTACCTCGCTCGATACGGTGCGCGTGCTGCTCGACGTGCTCGAGGAGACGACGCTGGCCGTGTCCACGATCCACGCGGAGTAAGTCATGCAGCAGAAAGTTTTCACCATTGCGGAAAACGCGCCCGTCGCCCGTGACACCTACTGTTTGCAGCTCGCGGGGGACACCGCCGCGATCACCGCGCCGGGGCAGTTTGTGGACATCCGGCTTGCCGGACGCTTTCTGCGCCGCCCCGTGTCGGTGTGCAGCTGGAGTGACGGCGCGCTGACGCTGTATTATAAAGTGGCGGGCGCAGGCACGGCGCAGCTGAGCACGCTGACGCCGGGCGCGGAGCTGGACCTGCTGGTCGGTCTCGGCAACGGCTTTGACCCCGCCCCCGCCGGTGCGCGGCCGCTGCTGGTCGGCGGCGGCGTGGGCGCGTCCCCGCTGTACGGTCTGGCGCAGCAGCTCGTGGCCGAGGGGCGCAGCCCGCTGGCCGTGCTCGGCTTTCGCACGGCGGCAGAGGTGCTGCTTGCCGATGCGTTTTGTGCGCTCGGTATCCCCGTCACGGTCGTGACCGAGGACGGCACCATGGGCGCGCGCGGCTTCGTGACCGAGGCGCTGCCCGAGGGCGGCACCTATGTGTATGCCTGCGGGCCGATGCCCATGCTGCAGGCGCTGTGCAGCGCGACGCCGCTTGACGGTCAGCTGAGCCTTGAGGCGCGCATGGGCTGCGGCTTCGGCGCGTGCATGGGCTGCACCTGCGAAACGACGCATGGCAGCAAGCGCGTCTGCAAGGACGGGCCCGTGTTCACAAAGGAGGAGATCCTATGGCCGCAACAGCCGTAACGCTCTGCGGGATCGAGCTCGAAAACCCCATCATCCCGGCCAGCGGCACGTTTGGCTACGGGCAGGAGTTTGCGCAGCTGTATGACATCAATATGCTCGGCACGTTCTCCTTCAAGGGGACGACGCGCGCGCCGCGCTTTGGCAACCCCACGCCGCGCATCGCCGAGTATGCCGGCGGAATGCTCAACGCGGTGGGGCTGCAGAACCCTGGCGTGGACGCGGTCATCGCGCACGAGCTGCCGGAGCTGAAAAAGGTGTTTCACAAGCCGGTCATGGCGAATGTGAGCGGCTTCAGCGTGGAAGAATATGCCGAGGTCTGCGCCAGGCTTGACGCGCAGCCGCAGGTCGGCTGGCTGGAGGTCAACATCTCCTGCCCGAACGTCCATGGCGGCGGCGCTGCCTTCGGCGCGGAGCCGTCGGCGGCCGCCGAGGTGACGCGCGCGGTGCGCGCCGTGACGAAAAAGCCGATCATCCTCAAGCTCTCGCCGACGGCGGCGGACATTGCCGCCGTTGCCAGGGCCTGTGAGGACGCGGGCGCGGACGGCGTGAGCCTCATCAACACCCTGCCGGGTATGCGCATCGACCTTGTGCGCCGCCGCCCGCTGCTGGCCAACCGGACCGGCGGCATGTCCGGCCCCGGTATGTTCCCGCTGGCCGTGCGCATGGTCTATCAGGTGTATGAGGCGGTGCATATCCCCATCGTGGGCATGGGCGGCGTGACGAGCGCGCAGGACGTTCTGGAGCTGATGCTCGCGGGCGCGACGGCGGTCGGTGTGGGCGCTGCAAACCTGGTCGAGCCGTATGCCTGCAAGCACATCATTGAAACTCTGCCGGACGCGATGGCGCGCTTCGGCATCGACAATCTCAGGGACATCATAGGAGGAGCACATTATGGGTAAGGACGTTATCATTGCGCTGGATTTTGACAGCCGGGAAAAGACGCTGGCGTTTCTCGACCGCTTTCAGGACGAGAAGCCGTTTGTGAAGATCGGCATGGAGCTGTTTTATGCCGAAGGACCGGACATCGTGCGCCAGATCCGCGCGCGCGGCCACAGGATCTTTCTCGACCTCAAGCTGCACGACATCCCGAACACGGTGAAAAAGGCGATGGCCGCGCTCTCGGCGCTGGATGTGGATATCATCAACCTCCACGCTGCCGGCACGAAGGCCATGATGCGCGCCGCACTCGAGGGACTGACCCGGCCGGACGGCACGCGCCCGCTGCTCATCGCCGTGACGCAGCTGACCTCCACGGATCAGGAGCGCATGGACCGGGAGCTGCTCATCCACGCGCCGATCGACGAGGTCGTGCTGCACTATGCGCGCAATGCGCGCGATGCCGGCCTTGACGGCGTGGTCTGCTCCCCGCTGGAGGCGGGCAGCATCCATGCGTGCTGCGGCGCGGACTTTCTGACCGTGACGCCCGGCGTGCGCTTTGCCGACGGGGAGAGCGGCGACCAGAAGCGCGTCACGACGCCGGAGCGCGCCCGGGAGCTCGGCTCGGACTACATCGTCGTCGGCCGCCCGATCACGCAGGCGGACGATCCCGTCGCTGCCTATCGCCGGTGCGTGGCCGCGTTCGTCGGCTGAGCGCCGGGTAAGAGACATTTCAACAGGAGGAACTGCTATGGATATCAAACACGAAGTTGCGCGCAGCCTGCTCTCGATCGAGGCGGTGTTCCTGCGCCCGCAGGAGCCGTTCACGTGGGCCAGCGGCATCAAGAGCCCCATCTACTGCGACAACCGCCTCATCCTGACCGCGCCCGAGGCGCGTGATCTGGTCGAGCGCGCCATCGCCGAGACGGTCAGGCGCGAGTATCCGCAGGCGCAGGTGCTCATGGGCACGGCCACGGCCGGCATCGCCCACGCCGCCATCGCTGCGCATCTGCTCGGTCTGCCGATGGGCTATGTCCGTTCGAGCAATAAGGATCACGGCCGCCAGAACCGCATCGAGGGCAAGCTCGTCCCGGGGCAGAAGGTCGTGGTCGTCGAGGATCTGATCTCCACCGGCGGCAGCGTGCTCGACGCGGTGGACGCGCTGCGTGAAGCCGGCGCGGAGGTGCTCGGCGTCGTGAGCATCTTCACCTACGGCATGAAAAAGGGCGTGGAGCGGCTCGCCGCCGCGCAGGTCAAAAACGTGAGCCTCACGGATCTGGACACCGTCGCCAGCACGGGTGCACAGGAGGGCTACATCACCGAGGCCGACGTCGCGCGGCTGCTGGCCTTCCGCGAAAACCCCTCCGACGAGAGCTGGATCCAGGCAGAAAGTCAGGTGTGATATGAAGCATCTGATCGACATTATGCAGCTGACCCCGCAGGAGATCATGGAGCTCATCGACACCGCCTGCGCGATCATGGAGCACCCCGAGCAATATGCCCACAAGTGCGACGGGAAGATCCTCGCCACGCTGTTTTTCGAGCCGTCCACGCGCACGCGCCTGAGCTTTGAGAGCGCGATGCTCTCGCTCGGCGGCAAGGTGCTCGGCGTCGCCTCGGCGGAGAGCTCGTCCGCCTCCAAGGGCGAGACCGTCGCGGACACCGTGCGCGTCGTCAGCTGCTACAGCGACATCATCGCCATGCGCCATCCCAAGGAGGGCGCGCCGCTGGTCGCGTCCATGCACGCGCAGGTCCCGGTCATCAACGCGGGCGACGGCGGCCACAACCACCCCACGCAGACGCTGACCGACCTCATGACCATCTACCGCGAAAAGGGTCGGCTGGACGATCTGACGATCGGCCTGTGCGGCGACCTGAAGTTCGGCCGCACGGTGCACTCGCTCGTCGCCGCCATGAGCCGCTGCACGGGCATCCGCTTCGTGCTCATCTCCCCGGAGGAGCTCAAGCTCCCGCGCTACGTGAAGGAGGAGTACCTCAAAAAGCCCGGCGTCCCCTACACGCAGTCCACGTCGCTCGAGGCCGTGATGCCGGAGCTGGACGTGCTGTATATGACCCGCGTGCAGCGCGAGCGCTTTTTCAACGAGGAGGACTACCTGCGCCTGCGCGACAGCTATATCCTCACGCCGGATAAGCTTGAGACCGCCAAGCCCGACATGAGCATCCTGCACCCGCTGCCGCGCGTCAACGAGATCGCCGCCGCCGTGGACAACGATCCGCGCGCCTGCTATTTCAAGCAGGTGAAAAACGGCCGCTATATCCGCATGGCGCTCATGCTCAAGCTGCTGGGCATCGACTGACGGGAGGAGAAACGTTATGCTTATTGATTCGATTCAAAACGGGATCGTCATCGACCACATCACGGCCGGCAAGGCCATGGAGCTCTACCAGATCCTCGGTCTGGACAAGCTCGCCTGCACCGTTGCCATCCTCAAAAACGTCACCAGCGGCAAGCTCGGCCGCAAGGACATCATCAAGATCGACGGCGAGATGGAGCTCGACTGGGATCTGATCGGCTATGTCGATCCGAGCATCACGGTCAACATCATCCGCGGCGGTGAGCTGCAGGAAAAGCGCACGCTCAAGCTGCCCGAGCGCATCCGCGGCGTGCTGCGGTGCAAAAACCCGCGCTGCATCACATCGACCGAGCGCGAGCTGCCGCAGGAGTTCGTGCTGACGGATCGGGAGCGGCGCGTCTACCGCTGCCTGTACTGCGAGACCGAAGCGGGAAAATGATCCCCCGGAAAATCCGATAAACCAAGCGGCGCGTCCGAAACCGGACGCGCCGCTTGTGCTTTTTTCAAAAAGGAGACCTTTTTCTTTCGCTGCTCCGGCGGAAACGCTGCGAGGCTTTCCGGCGCATGGAAGCTTGCGCCGCTTGTGCTTGCCGTCAGGCGAGCAGCCGGATGCCCTTGGTCATCAGGCTCAGCCCGAGGGCGACGATGAGGATCGTGCTGCCCTTGAGCAGATATTTGTTGTATCGCTTCGGGATGAATGCGCCCAGCAGACCGAACAGCAGCATGAAGACGCACGTGCCCGCGCCGAAGGCGAGCATGCTCACCGCGCCGCTTGCCCACGATCCGGACGAGGCGGCGAAGATCCACATCGACGACAGCGCGCCGCATGGCATCAGACCGGTCAGAAGCCCGACGGCGAACGCCTTGCCCCGGAAGCGGCAGGGTCTGGTCAGTTCGGGGCTGATCCGGCGCAAAAACGGTACGCCCCACATCCTGAGCCCGATGAGCACTACGAGCAGCCCGCTGACGGTCAGGAGCATACTCTTGACTTGCAGATCGTAGCTGATGTATTTTCCGAGCGCGCCGAAGACGGCGCCCATCAGTGTGTAGCTCAGCAGGCGGCCGCCGTTATAGAGCAGCGCATTGCCCTGCGCGAGCAGGATGCCGCCGCACATGCCGATGCAGTGCACGCCCGTGAGCAGGCCGATGACAAAGAGCGCACCGAAGCCGACGCCGCGCTCCGCGCTCGGTGTGCGGACGAGGCCGGTCAAGGCGGGGACGGCAAAATACAGGCACGCGACGAGCATGAGCGCGATCGCATCGGCGCGCCGCCCGCTGCGGCCGTCGCCGACGGGGTAGCCGGTCTCGGCGAGAATGCGCCCGATGTCCTCTGCGGAGAGGATGTCCGGGTCAAAGTCCGCCGTGACGGTGCTCTTGCGGTAGCTGGCCGTGCAGGAGAGGATGCCGCGCGTGTGCAGCAGTCTGTGTGCGATCTCGTCCTCGCACTGCGGGCAGATCATACCGTCGACCTTGCGGTCAAATCGTTCGTGGCTCATGTTTTTTCAACCTCAATGCGTTTAATAATACGCCGTTGGAGCTCAGCGCCATCGCGGCCGCGGCAATGGAGGGGTTGATGATGCCGGACGCCGCGAGCGGGATGCAGATGACGTTGTAGACGGCCGCCCAGATCAGATTCTGGCGCACGTTTTTCATGGTCGCGGCGGAGATGTCGAACACCGTCTGCACGCTTTGCATGCTGCTGCTGACGATCATCACGTCCGCCGTCGAAATGGCGATGTCCGCGCCGCAGCCGAGCGCGACGCCGATGCCCGCGCACGCCAGCGCCGGGGAGTCGTTGATGCCGTCGCCGACGAAGCACACGTGCTTTCCGCGCGCCTGCAGCGCCTTGACCGCGTCCGATTTGTCGGCGGGTCTGACCTCACAGAGCACGTTTTCGATGCCCAGCATCCCGGCGATCCGCTCGGCCTTCTCCCGCTTGTCGCCGCTGATCATCCACAGCTCCATACCGCGGTCCCTGAGCGCGCGGACGGCCTCGGCAGCGCCCGGTCGGAGCTGCTCGGCGCCGTCGGTGAGGCCGAGCGTCAGTGTGCCGGTCTTGTCGAACACGACGGTGTCGGTCTTATAGGCGGTCTCCAGCTGCTCACCGCCGCGAAACAGTACGCCGAGCTCTGCCGCGCGGCCGGAGCCGGTCATGATCGAGGTCGGCGTGGCCAGCCCCAGCGCGCAGGGACAGGCGATCACGAGCGTGGAGCAGACGCAGTTGAGCGCCGAGCGCAGATCTCCGGCGTCGAGCACGAAGTAGCGCAGGCAGAAGATGCCGGCCGCGACCAGAATGACCACGGGCACGAACACGGTCGCGATCTTGTCGGCCAGCCGCGCGACGGGGGCTTTTTCCGACTGCGCGGCGCTGACGATGGCGATGATCTGCGCGAGCACGGTCTGCTCGGAGACTGCCGCGCACGAGAGCGTCACATCGCCCTCCCGGCAGAGCGTGCCGCAGTACATGCGCGCGCCCGCACATTTCGGGATCAGCTCGCTCTCGCCCGTGAGCATGGATTCGTCGACTGTGCACGTTCCGCTCAGCACGGCGCCGTCGATCGGCACGCGCTCACCGCTGCGGACCTGCACAATATCGTCGGGCGTCAGCGTGCGGACCTCGACGGTCTGCACCGTGCCGCCGCGCAGCACGTTCGCCGTCTCCGGCTGAAGGCGGATCAGCTTCCGGATCGCTTCCGAGGCCTCGTAGCGCGAGGTGCACTCCATATACTTGCCGAATAGGATCAGCGACAGCAGCACGCCCTCGGAGAGGAAGTACAGCTTTACGTCGTGGTGCACGGTCAGCGCGATGCAGGCGCTGTGCAGATAGATCACGGTCGTCGACACGGCGACCAGAAAGTCCATGCCGAGCACGCCCTGCCGCAGCGCCTTGTACGCGCCCTTGTAGAAATATGCGCCCGGCCAGAACTGGAGCACGGACGCGATCGCAAGCTGGATCAGCGGGTGCAGATTCCAAAACAGGGGCATCGTCAGAAGGACGCTGATGCAAAGCGTCCTTAACAGCCGCAGCCGGCCGCCGATCTCACTCTCGGCATCGCCGCAGGCGGGACACGAGACGGAGATGTCACTTGGCTGCATCGTGTTTCAGCTTCAGATACTGCTTGAAGCACACCCACGAGCACGGCAGGCAGCACACCGGGATGTGGAACAGCAGCACCCAGCTCAGCCAGTCCACGCCCTGATAGAACACGCCGTTGTACGTGACACCTTTGATCAGTGCAAAGTACGAGTAGTTCCACACGCCCCAGTTGCCCGTGAACGAGCCGCAGAGGTGCAGGATGAGAAACGACGCCGTCGTGAACACACCGGCGACCGCGCCCACCAGCGTCGCGGACGGGCGGCCGCTCCTGGCCAGAAACAGCGTCACGACCGGCAGCACATACACCGTGAGATTCAGTACCCAGAGCGAGAGCGGAATGGCGTAGCCCCAGTTGAGCGCCTGACGGATGTGATCCCCGTCGTGGATCAGCACGGCGACGATCATGACGATCGCGCAGATGGTGACGGATTTGATGATGGCTGCGTCGAGCTTGCTGTCGAGCAGCTTCACCGTTTTTTCTTGAGCTTCCGACATAGTGATCCTCCTAAGCAAAAATTACCGCGAGGCCAATATTGACCAGTTGGTAATTCTAAAGTAGCACGGAGAAAATGGAATGTCAAGGTTTTATCTACCGTTTGGTAAGAAAAATGCGAAGCCAAGCCGCCACCGGCAAAAGGCTGCGAGGTTCTTTGAAAAATTTCCCCGTCCCGGCGGACAAGCGTCCGCCGGGACGGGGCATAGATGCACGGAAGCGGTTGCAGGGCATTCGCGTCGTATTGTGAAATGCGCTGTACAGGGCGAAAAACCGCTCTGCATCCCGTCGGGATTTGAGCCGGACACCCAGCTTTTCCAGCGTCCCGAAAGCATCCGGCAGCTGGGAGACAGCCGAACGGATATCGAACAGCAAAGGCAGTATGGGGAACATACAGCGGAAAAAAACCGGCAAAAGTTCCCTGCAAAACGGAATACAACCCGATTCGACCGTTCGTTGAAAAAATGGACGGTCTTCCTTTTTGTCAACGTTCACTTCCGTTGAGAACTTGGCTAAAAATATGTTCAGCTTCTCAATTGAATGCTACATAGCCGCCGGCGATTCCCTCATCGGCGGTTATGCCCATTTCTACTACAGATCCCAAATATCCTCGGCGCAGGCGATGGAGACAGGGCTTGCTCTGCCGGAGGGCGGCAGCTTTGAAAGCAACCGGAAAGTCGCCGAAAGCGCAGAGTGATGAAATTCGGGCATAAAAAAGCCGGAGCAAAGCGAACTTTGCTCCGGCGATGTGGCGGATAGGGTGGGATTCGAACCCACGAGCCGCTTGCGCGACTACCTGATTTCGAGTCATGTTCGCACTTGGCATTTCCGTGTCTGCTGTGGTCGGTGACGGCAGCTTTGGAAACGGCGAAAGCCCTTGTGCTGCAACGGATTTTGGACGCGCCGACCGGTATTGACCAGCTCCATATCAGAAAAAACCTGAGTTCAAATTGAAATGAGAAATGCCCCAAAACGACCAGCTTTTTGCACGCTGGCAAGAAAATACGCAAGAAGAAAGCCCTTGTCCGGTATGGCTTTGCGAGCGGCCTCCCGGATAAATGCAAGAAAAACCGGCTCAAAACAAATCACACGAAGCACCCTTTCGGACCGAAACACAGAAAGGAGTCTTCGTTATGAAATACGACGCCAAGGAATTCAAAAGATACCCAGAGATTATGAGCAAGGAGCAGATGCGGATCGCCTGTCACATCAGCAAACGGACGGCTCTCTATCTTCTCCAATTCAACCTGATTCCCCACACCTTCACCGGCAAGAAAACCCGCTGCTACGCCATCAAAAAGAGCGATGTGATCGCTTTTATGAACGACCGTGAGGTCAACCCGGAAAAATACATAGCGCCGAAGAACTGGTACAAATACGGAGGCGAAATAGTTCGGCCCTATAAAATTCGCATCCAACCGCCGTGCGCCAAGGACGAGAAGAAGCTCCGGCGCTACTATGAGAGCAAGCTGGCTGCGCTGCCGGATGTGATGGATGTGGCCGCCGCCGTGGACTTCACAGGCTATAACCGACGCACCGTCTGCCAATGGATTCGCGTGGGGAAGCTGAAGGCGCTGTCGCTGCTGCAGAAGTACATGATCCCCAAATGCTATCTCATCGACTGGCTCTGCTCAGACGATTACAACAACACAAACCGAAAATCCCGCCGGCATATCGATATGCTTTGGGAGGCGCAGAAATGGAGAGATTGATGCGGACATTTTCCCTTGTTTTCTCAAAAAGAGGCACAGGGGCATCATTCCCTTGGCGTCTGTTGAAAAAACGCCGATTCTGTGATACTATAATAACAATAAGCCGAGCGTTTGCTGAAGCCACCGAAAAGCCGGGAGGGAACAAAAATGAGCAGTAATTTCCTCAACGATGAAAACAAGGGCGATATCATCATTTACCAGTCTGAAAGCGGCGAGACAAAAATTGATGTCCGGTTTCAGGATGAAACTGTCTGGCTGACACAGGCACAGATGGAGGAGCTTTTCCAATCTTCCCATGCAAATGTGGTTGAGCACATCAAAAACATCTATTCCGAAGGTGAGCTGGACGAAAGTTCAACCTGTCGGAAATTCCGACAAGTTCGCCGCGAGGGAAATCGCAATGTGGAGCGCGAAAGACTATATTATAACCTGGACATGATCATCTCTCTGGGCTATCGCATCAGGTCCTCCATTGCAACGCAGTTCCGCCGCTGGGCTACCGAGCGCTTGAAGGAGTACATGATCAAGGGCTTCGCCATGGATGATGAGCGCCTGAAGAATCTCGGCGGCGGCAGCTATTGGAAGGAGCTTCTTGACCGCATCCGGGACATCCGTTCCTCCGAAAAGGTGATGTACCGTCAGGTCCTCGACCTCTACGCTACTAGCGTGGACTATGACCCCAAAAGCGCCGAGTCGGTGGCTTTTTTCAAAATGGTGCAGAACAAGCTGCACTATGCCGCCCATGGCCATACCGCCGCAGAGGTGATTTTTGAGCGAGCCGATGCCGAAAAGCCATTTATGGGGCTTACCGCATTTTCCGGGGATTTTCCCACGGCGAAGGATATTGCTGTTGCAAAGAACTATCTCTCTGCGGACGAACTGAAGATACTGAACAATCTCGTTTCCGGATATTTTGACTTTGCGGAAATTCAGGCGATGCGCCGCCGGCCCATGTGCATGAGCGATTATGTAGAGAACCTGGACCGCATCCTTGCCTCCACCGGAGAAGCCCTGCTTACCGACGGGGGAACCGTAAGCCACACGCAGGCGATGGAGCAGGCAAAGGCGGAATACAGGAAATATCAGGTGCAGAATCTTTCTCCCGTGGAGGAGGAATATTTGCAGACCATTCGCAGCATCGAGAAGGCGGCAAAAGAGGGCGAAAAACGCTGACTCTGAAATGCCTTCACAGGGAAGTGATCCTCTTTGGGCCGGTATACTGCGGGTATGGATAGGGGCTGTCGTAAATATTCACAGGAGATTGTATATGGGTAACGAACAAGCGGAGATCGATGGCCTCCGCTTGCTTTATATGTTGGCTTCTGTAATTAGTCTGGAATCGATTCCTTGATTAAAGTCGACAATGCGCTTCCTTTTTGATGGTTTATGAGCCCCACGCCAAAGATGCAGACCTACTCTGGGCATGTGGCTTATGTGCGGGATTCACCGGGATCGACAACTACATACAGAAAGAAAATAAGGGCTTATCGGCTGACAGCGCTCTACCATGCGCTGTTGACGATAGGCCCTTATTATCCTGCTGCCGGACTGGCACCGTGAGATATGGCGTTTTACGGTCAAAAGAATGCGTTTCACCGTGAAACGCATTCATGAGGAAAAAACAGATTTCTTTTTGTCTCTCTCAATATATCTCGATATCTCATGTACCGAGGTATCATAAGTTTTGCGGAAAAGATTTATTCCGGCTCTTTTACTAGATATTCAGCCAAATAGGCTGGGACACAGTTGATCCAGAAGGTATACAGCCAGTCGACCTGAATGGTTTTGGAATCCAGATAATACTTTTCAAAATAGCGCGTAATACCACACATGAAGAAACGGAGCACTTCTCTCAATTCCGGCGTTATCGCACCCGGAAAATGGTTCCATTTCAGCAGCCTTACAAGATCCTCAACGCCCTTGTTTTCTATTTCGGAGCGCAGGTCATTCTGCCCGTAATAGGATAGAGCGTTTCCGAAGCCCTTGAGGGTGCCGTTATAAAGAAAGTTGTCCTTGCAGCAAGTAAAAAACGTTTCGAGAGAGTTTCGCTTCCCATCCGTATACCACAGAGGCTCGACAGTTATCCGATAGAGATAGGCAAGCAACTCGTTTTTATCCCGAAAGTGATTGTAAAACGTCCTGCTGCTAAGACCGGAGAGCCCCACGATATCCCCGACAGAAATACTCTCAAAGGAGTTGCTCTCAAGCAATTCCCTCAAAGCCAATGCAAATCTCTCTTTTGTTGATGGCAGAGCTTTCACGGTACCCCCCCAGTTTCTGTTAGCATAATAAAATTTTAACACAGTTTTTGCAGAAATACAAGAAATGAACGATTTGATAACGGCTCAAAACGGGAGAATTAAATTCAGAAAAAAGGATAATTATGAACTAATACAGAAAAGTGGAAGATTGTGAATGTATTTTGCCCCATGTTTGTTTTAAAATTAACACATCAAACGTGTGAGTCATGACGCACAACAAATCAATCAGACAGGAGGTAATTGAATTGGAGACATACAAGAGCAATTACATTCAGAAAAACTACGTGGAAGGCAAGGTCATTATTATCACCGGCGCCTCCAGCGGCTTCGGCAAGCTGACTGCAAAGCGAGCCGCAGAGATGGGCGGCAAGATCGTTCTGGCGGCACGCAGCGAAGAGAAGCTGAAGGAGACCGTGGCGGAGATCAAGGCGGCGGGCGGTGAGGCCAGCTACATCGTAACAGACGTGGCGAAAAAGGACGATGTTTTCGCAATGGCTAAATTCGCGGTAGATACCTACGGCAGGATCGATGTGCTTGTTAACAACGCCGGGACGATGCCGCTGGCCTTTTTCAGTGAGCATGAGCAGGCGCTGGACAAATGGGAACAGTGCATCGACATCAGCATCAAGGGCACTATTTTCGGCATCTCCGCCGTCTATGACCAGATGATCAAGCAGGGACAGGGACAGGTGATTAATGTCTCCTCCATCTACGCCAACTTCCCCGTTGCGGGCGCAGGCGTGTATCAGGTCGCAAAGATGGGCGTGCAGTATCTGGCGGAATCTCTGCGCAGCGAGTGTCAGGGCAAAATCAAGGTCACGACCATTAAGCCCACCGGCTTTATGAAGACCAACCTTTCCAGCAGCGTGGTCGATCAGATGGCAATGATGCCCGCAGTGGCAGGCCCCCTTGAAATCCTCAGCAACTGGGTAGAAGAGGCTCCGCTGCGTCCCGATTTCCATGACATCAACAGCATGACCTACAACGATCCTGATCCACAGGTCTTGGCGGACAATATTATTTATGCCATCAATCAGCCTTGGGGTGTCAGCATCGGTGATCTGACCGTGCGCGCTTCAGGCGAATCCTTTGTCATTTGATTAGGAGGTGTTTCGATGAACAGCTATAGAACCGAAAACTACATAAAAGACAAGGTCATTGTCATCACCGGCGCTTCCAGCGGTTTCGGCAAAGAGACCGCAAAGAAGGCCGCCGAGTTGGGCGGAAAGGTCGTTCTGGCCGCGCGGCGTGAGGAATTGCTCCGGGAAATTACGCAGGAGATCCGTGAAAGCGGCGGCGAGGCTTCCTACATCAAGACCGATGTTCGTGTGAAAGATCAGGTCAATGCCATGGCGAAGTTCGCCGTGGACACCTACGGACGCATTGATGTGCTGGTCAATGATGCCGGCACAATGCCGCTTGCCTATTACAGCGAACACGCAATTGCCATGGAAGCATGGGAGCAAAGCATTGCTACCGCGATCAATGGTACACTGTACGGCATCGCGGCGGTCTATGACCAGATGATTGAGCAGGGGCAGGGACATATCGTGAACATTTCCTCCATCCTCGGCAACTATCCCGTGAGCGGTTGCGGGGTCTATAATGTGACAAAGGCCGCCGTCAGAATGCTGGGCGACAGCCTGCGCGTAGAATCCCGCGGGAAAATCAAAGTTACCAACATCAAGCCCACATCCGTGGCAAATACGGGTCTGGTCTCTACAGAAGTAGATTATAATGCAGGTCTGTCCGGCATTTACGGGAAAATCATTGACGCATTTATGGGGTTGGCGATCCCCGATCGTCTTGACACGGAGAGCATCCATTGCTTTGACTTTTCTCCGTCTATTCTGGCGGACAACATCATTTACGCCATTGACCAGCCTTGGGGCGTGAATATCAGTGAGCTGACTGTCCGCGCTTCCGGTGAAGCCATGTTTGTATAAGGAGGTCACATCATGAGCCATAAATTTTTGGAGCCTATTAAAATCGGTAATCAGACCGTGAAAAACAGAGTGATGTTCCTTGCGATGGCAAAGAATATTTCTAATTTCGACGACAGCGTATCCGCAAAAGACATCGCCTATGTGGAATCGGTCGCCGCGGGCGGCGTGGGGCTTCTTGTTCCCGGCGCAATGATCGTAGACCCGGAGTGGCCTTCTGTGCTGCCCTTGCAGCCGGGCATTTATGATGACCGCTTTATCCCCGGGCTTCGCAGGCTGGTGCTTGCTGCCCATAAGTACGACGCAAAGATCCTGTTCCAGCTTTGGCATCCCGGCGCAACCAACTATTCCGGCATTGATCCGAAGACTGTGGACGAGCTGACGAAGGACGAGATCCACGCCATTCAGGACAAGTTTGTGGCCGCTGCCAAGCGTGCTATGGCCGCCGGTGCGGACGGCATCGAGTTCCAAACCTGTCATGGCTATCTGGCCTGCCAGTTCATTTCTCCTCTGTTCAATCACCGCACTGATGAGTACGGCTGGAATAAGGTAGAGGATCGCACCCGTTTTGCCACGGAGATTTTGACCCGCATCCGCAAGGTCATCGGACCGGATAAAATCATCTCCGTGAAAATGCAGGGCTTTGACTACCCCAAGAGTGAAGGTCCCAACGGCAACGACGGAATCACGCCGGAACAGGCCGCCGAGGTCGCTCCCTATCTGGAAAAGGCCGGTGCGGATATGATTGCAGTGTCCGCCGGCGGCACAATATATCATCAGGACGATATTATGTCCGGCGATGTGCATCGTGCCGAAGGCTGGAAGGTTCCTGCTGCTACCATGGTCAAGAATGCTGTTTCCGTTCCCGTAGTAGCTACCGGCAGCATCCGTCACCCGGATTTCGTGGATCAGATCATCAATGACGGCAAGTGCGACATGGTCGGCATGGGCCGCGGCATTCTGGCTGAGCGCGAATGGGTAAAGAAGTGTGCCGAAGGTCGCGAGGATGAGCTTCGCTACTGCATCTCCTGCATGAATTGCTTCAATGTCAATCCGTTCAGCTATGAGCAGACGAACTGCTCCGTGAACCCCTTTGCCCTGCGCGAAGGCTCCAAGCGCCCCATCGTTCAGGACGGGGACGGCCGTCTGGTGGCGGTCATCGGCGCAGGCCCCGCGGGCATGGAAGCTGCGGTCACGCTCAAACAGCGCGGCTTTGACGTGGTGGTGTTCGACAAACGCGATGAGATCGGCGGTAACCTCCATGTTGCAAAGAAGCCCCCCTTCAAGGGCAAATTTGAGTGGGCTATCGACTATTATAAGTCCATGGCAAAGAAGCTGAATATCACGATGAAGCTGGGGAAGGAGGTCACGGCGCAGGAGGTTCTGGCTCTCAAACCCCATTCCATTCTGGTTGCAACCGGCAGCAACGTCATTTCCATCCCACTCGAGGGGCTGGATCAGGTACAGACGGTTCAGGCGCACGACGTGCTTGCCAACGACATGCAGTTTGCAAACAAGAAGGTCGTTGTCATCGGCGGTGGCATTACCGGGCTGGAGACTGCGCTGTATATCAACCGTCAGGGCACTAATCAGGTTTCCGTGGTGGATATGCTGCCCGAATGGCCGGTGGATATGCTGGATATGCGCTATCAGAACGAAGCGCTGCTGGAGGTCCGCCACTGCAACGATCAGGGTGTTGCCCTATTTTATAATAACAAGGTTGTGAAATTTGCCGACGGCAAGCTGTTCATTGAGAGCACCAAGGACGGCGAGGTGAAGGAGCTTCCCGCAGACGTGATCGTTCTGTCCGTGGGTGTGAAGCCCAACGACGCACTGTGGCAGGAGCTGCTTGCTTCCGGCCATCCCAGCGTCTGGAAGGCGGGCGATGCCATCGCCACCGGCAAGATCAACAAGGCAGTCCTCCACGGCAGCAAGTTCGGCTACAGCCTGAACTGAAGCATAGTAAGGCGCTGTTCTTGCACACCCTTTAAAAAGATACGATAATCAACATGGCAATGCCCGGCTCCAAAACAGAGCCGGGCATTGTGCTGCATATTGCTTTACCAGCTTTTACGGTAAGCCGGGGCGACGTCGTATAAAATCTCCATATCCTTTCTGGTTTTCTCCCGATAGGAAAAAGCCCCTTTTCTCCGGCACCATTCATATTGAGCGGAGATCGCGACCTGAATCCCCAATGAAACAAGCTCAGCTGCGTTTCCCTTGTTTCGGATAATACCGGATTTCTGACAGTTCCCGATGAGCTTGACAAACCAGTCGTTGAAGACATAAACGGCGTCCATAATGCCGATGGAACGCTCCAACTCCGCTTTCAGCAACTCCAGCATAAGCTGGTAACCGCCGCGTTCAGACAGCTCCACGTAATAATTGAACAGAATCATGACCCGCTCAAAGTCATTTTCTGCGGCGATAAAGGAGGAGAAGTCTTCTTTAAACTGGTTCTGAAAGTCATTGAGAATAAAGCCGATGATCTGATCCTTATTGGAAAAAATCGAATAGAAGGTCACACGGGAGACACCGGCCTGCTCACAGATGCTGTTAACGGAGACAGACTCGTAACCCTTTTTACGAAATAATTCCATTGCCGTATCGGCAATCAAACTTGCCGTTTGGTGTTTGCCGGTCATCTTTGTCCCTTCTTTTCAAAAAATCTATGCTTACATTTTAGCATATTTGTAAAGCTGTTTCAAGCACAATGAAATTCTTCGTATGCAAAACACATACATGGTTTTTGTGACAATTTTAGAATGCTTTTCGCCGATATTGACATTTTTCGGCGATAATCTAAAATGAAAACAGCTTAGACATTTAATTAACAAATCAAGGAGGAAAAAGAGAAGTGGCACTGCTGAACTACAAGAAAGGAAAGACCGTGTCCTTTCAGGGGAAGGGAGAAAAAGCAAAACCCGTTTCCCTCGCCCAGTACATTATGCACTATGCCTACGGGGCGAGTGAGCCGACCATCCTGAAGACCGGCGATATCTTGATGCGCGGCTATGAGGGAGCGACGACGGAGGAGAAGCGGGAGTTTTATAAAAAGCTGATGGCTAAAATGGAGAACACCTCCAAGACCGGCAACTACTTTCTCCCGCATGGCATTATCCTAAGCCAAAAGGCTGCCGAAAACGTCATAGACTTTGTCTATACAGTAGAAGTCGGCGCAGGTGCGCACGTTTCCGCAGGCCCCTGTATCTGCGAGGTGGCGCTCAAGAAGTATCCGGAGGGCGTGACAGAGCCGGAGATCAAGGATCTCACACTCTATTACGGCGCGGACATCTATGAGAACCTGCCGCTCGGTCATCATCCTGTGACAAAGGAGGAGGCAAAGGAGATCCTTGCCGACATGCACAAAAAGGGCTATGTCCACAATGTCCTTTACATGTTCGGCAAAAAGTCCGGTGCGTTTGTCATGTGCAACTGTGACAGGGAGGTGTGCGCGGTCGTCAAGGGGACGCGCATCCTCGGGCCGGGGATCAACTGCGAAAAAGGCCCGGAGGTGATCAAGCGCGACAGAAGCAAATGTCTGGGCGCGCAGGAGTGCGGAATGTGCGTGAAGCGCTGCCCCTTCGGCGCAAATAAGATCAAGGACGGCATGGTCATTTTTGACAAGGAAAAGTGCATGGGATGCGAGCTGTGCGTCGCCACCTGCAAGGGCTGCGCCCGGGAGCTGGAGGAGCGCAAGGATTATGGCTATGATGAAGTAATGCATAGGGAGCTGCTGCTGGCCGGAAAGTACGGAAGACCCGAGCTGGACACGGTCACCCTTGAAGATAACAACAGGGAGGAATAAAAAATGGACTATTCAATGCTTCTCTCGCCGATGAAGATCGGCAATCTGGAAATCAAAAACCGCACGGTCATGACCGCCGCCGAGTTCAGCATGGGTCAGGCCAACGGCAAGCCCACGGAAAAGCTCATGGACTACTATGAGGAGCGGGCCAAGGGTGGCGTGGGACTGATCATCCCGGGGATCTGCCGCGTCAACGACATGTACGCGACATCTTCCTTTACCCAGCTTGCGATGAGCCATGACTACCATATCGAGCCGATGCGCGAATTCGTGGGGAGAATCCACAGGCACGGCGCGAAACTCGGCATCCAGCTGCACCACCCCGGCCGTCAGGGCTATGCCAGCAGCGTGAATTCCCTTCCGATGATCCTGCCGCTGGTGGAGAAAAAGCCGGAAATTATGGAGATGCTCTACAAGGCGACGCCTACGATGATGGCGCTGGAGGAGAAGGGAATCTGCCAGCCGGTCGCCGCCCCGTCCGTTTGTGAGCGCAGCTATCATGTCCCAAGCCCGATGCGCGCGATGACAAAGTTCGAGGTCAAGAGAACGATTCAGGATTTCATCGACGCAGCGGTCCGCTGCAAAAAGGCAGGCGTTGACCTCGTGGAGCTGCACGCGGCCCACGGCTATCTGATCCAGCAGTTCCTTTCCCCAAACACCAATCACCGCAAGGATGAGTACGGCGGGAGCTTTGATAACCGCCTGCGCTTTATCAGCGAAATCATCACCGGCATTAAGGCCGCCTGCGGAAAGGACTATCCGCTGATGGTGCGCCTGTCTGCCGACGAGATGTATGACCGGATCGGTAAGCCCGGAAAGGGCTATGATCTGGAGGAAGGAAAGCGGATCGCAAAACGGCTGGAAGAGCTGGGTGTTGACGCGATCAACGTATCCTCCGCCTGCTATGATACTTACAATTATTGGCTTGAGCCCACGTCCTTTGAGCCGGGCTGGCGGGCCTATCTGGCAAAGGCGATCAAGGAGACCGTCAAAATCCCTGTGTGCGCGGCCAACTTCATGCGCTCTCCCGATCAGGCGGAGCGGCAGCTTGAGGAGGGAGTGCAGGACTTTATCGGCTCCGCCCGCACCTTTATCTGCGACCCCTACTGGGTGAAGAAGACGGAGGAGGGACGCACCAACGAGATCAAGCGCTGCATCGGCTGCCTCAACTGCATCGAGAGCTTCACCTACGGGGCATTGAGCGGAAAGAACGGCGAATGCGCGCTCAATCCCGCGGTCGGACAGGAGCGGTTTTTCGCCAACATGCCGAAGGACGGCGAGGGGCGCAGGGTCGTTGTTGTCGGCGCAGGCCCCGCCGGTTTGATGGCGGCGGAGATCATGGCGAGGCGCGGCTTTGCCGTGACCGTTTTTGAGAAAGAAGAGAAGGCCGGAGGACAGGTGAAGACCGCCTCGACCTGCCTGCTCAAAGGTAAGCTCTACTGGTCGATCGAAGACCTGATGGCAAACGTGGAGAAGCTCGGCGTAGAGGTAAAGCTCGGCACGGAGGCCACGGAAAAGGCCATCGCCAAACTCAAGCCCTATGCCGTCGTCATCGCGACGGGCGGCGTCCCGGTAAGACCGCGCTCAATCAAGGGCATCGACCTGCCCAATGTCTGCACTGCGCCGGAGATCATTATGGGTGAGAAGAAGATCAGCGGCAAGATCGTCGCGGTGATCGGCAGCGGCATGACGGGGCTTGAAACAACGGAGATCCTCAACGAGAGCGGAAACCATGTGGTCGTCGTTGAGATGGCGGAGGAGATCGCACCGGGTACTTGGTTCCAGCTGAAGGATGACGAGCTGAGCCGGATTCAGAAATACGACACGGAGTTTATGCCGGGCAAGCGCCTGATGAAGATTACGGAGGACAGCGTGATCCTCGAGGACGTCAGAACCAGTATGCTGACCACGGTGACGGTTGACGAGGTCGTCTTGTCTCTGGGCGTCCGCCCGGTAAACGCGCTGGCAAAGGCGCTTGAAAATCAGTACCCGTATGTGGTAACGGTCGGAGACGCGTGCAAGAGCGGGAGGATCGCGGATGCGGTACACAGCGCGTATGACGCGGTCATGCGCATTAAGTAAGGAAAGAGGGGTTTGAAATGAAGAAAACATATAAGGCGCTTCTCTGCGGCGCGGCGGCTGTCGCGGCGGTCGGTATCGCATACGCAATGGACGAGCGCTTCTTTGAAAAGGCAAAGGATAAGCTTACGGTATTCAAGTGCCGCGCGAACAGCAAAATCATGGAGCAGGCGCTCCCGCTTACGGACGCCATGTTCCCCGGCCCGAAGGTGGTAAGCGGAGCGGACAGCGCAAAGAAGATCCCGGAGGTACTCAAAGAGCTGAACGTGAACAAGGTCATGATCGTGACCGGCCCAACCGTCGGCAGAACCATTGTCCCGCCCATCGCGGAAAATCTTGAGCGCCATGGTATTGGCTACACGATCTATGATCAGGTGGAGGCAAACCCCTCGGTGAAGACGGTGGAGGCGATCCGTGCGCAGTATCTGGAAAACGGCTGCGACGGCTTCCTCGCGATCGGGGGCGGCTCCCCCATGGACGCCGCCAAGGCGGCAGCGGCGCGCGTTGCCAAGCCCAATACGCCGATCGGGAAGATGGCGGGCCTGATGAAGGTCATGATAAAGGTCGCTCCGATCGTTGCCGTCCCCACCACGTCCGGCACGGGCAGCGAGGTCACAATGGGCGCTGTGATCTCCGATCATGACGAGCGCCACAAGTACGCGATCATGGATCCCAACCTCGTCCCCAAATATGCCGTTCTCGACCCGAAGCTGACGGTGTCCATGCCGAAATTCGTCACCGCGACGACGGGTATCGACGCGCTGACCCATGCGGTAGAGAGCTATGTCACGTGGGCGTATAACAACAACGCCAGCAACCGCAATGCGGAGGAAGCGGTGGTAAAGATATTCAGAAATCTCAAGCGCGCCTATGAGGACGGGAACGATCTGGAGGCCCGCGAGGCCATGCTCATCGCCTCCTATAAGGCAGGGCTTGCCTTCAACCACACCGGCGTCGGGTATGTTCACGCGATTGCCCACGCAATGGGCGGCATCTATAACACCGCGCACGGGCTCGCGAACGCGGTCATCATGCCGATTGTTCTGGAGGACTACGGCACGGCAGTCCATCCCCAGCTTGCGCATCTTGCGGAGATTACCGGCGTGAAGACGACCGGCAGCGACGCAGAGAAGGCAAACGCCTTTATTGCTGCGATCCGTCAGATGAACAGGGAGATGGGGCTTCCCACGGGCTTTGACTTCATCGAGCAGAAGGACTTCCCGCAGATCATCAAGTGGGCGCTGGCAGAGGGCAACGGAACCTATCCCGTGCCGGTAATCTACAATGAGGCGCGCATGAGGCATGTCCTCAACCGCATCGTTCTGGAAGCCTGAACATGCACGAGCTGGGTCTGATTATAGACGTCGTCGAGAAGGTTGACCGGATCGCCGAAGAACAGAACCTTAAGAAAATTGATAAGGTGGTTCTTCAGGTGGGCGAAGCGTTTTCCGTTGTCCCGCAGATGATGAAAGCTGTGTACAGGCGTTCCATACCGGGGACCCGGCTGGAAGGCTCCGCACTGGAGATTGAAATCATAGAAGCCTCAGCAAAGTGCCGGAACTGCGGAAGCGTCTTTAATCCCTTCACCTGCGACGCACAGTGCCCCTGTTGTCAGGAGAGCGAATATACCGTGCTCTCCGGGAAAGAGTTCTTAATTAAAGAGATACTGGCTTGTTAGCCGAAGCTCCCCGGGCAGGCCGCTCGGGGAGCTTTGCAAAAAGGAGGACAAGATTGTTATGGAAAATTATCGAGTGATAGAGATCAAGCAGAGCGTATTTGCGGACAATGATCAGGACGCAAACAGGCTCAGGCAGGAGCTGAAGGAGAACAAGACCTTCCTACTGAATTTGATGTCATCCCCAGGCAGCGGCAAGACAACAACATTGAAGCAAACGATTTCCCGCATGAAGAATAAGTACCGTATGGCGGTTATGGAGGCGGATATCGACTCGGACGTGGACGCTGCGGCTATTGCGGATACGGGGATCAGGACGATTCAGCTCCACACCGGCGGCATGTGTCACCTTGACGCCGACATGACCCGGCAGGGATTGAGAAGCATGGGAATCCAGAATGTGGATATTGCCATCCTTGAAAATGTGGGAAATCTTGTGTGCCCCGCGGAATTTGATACGGGCGCGGTAAAGAACGCCATGATCCTTTCCGTGCCTGAGGGGCATGACAAGCCGCTGAAATACCCGCTTATTTTTCAGGTCTGCGACGCACTTATCATCAACAAAATTGACGTTCTGCCATATTTTGATTTTGATTTGGAAAAGGTTATTTCTTATGCGCATATGAGAAATCCGGAGTTAAAGATATTTCCCATTTCCGCAAAGACCGGCGAAGGGGTCGACACATGGTGCGAGTGGCTCAGTCAAGAAGTGAATCTATGGAAAAGTAAATAGGAAACGAATTGATTTCTGCACTTGCTCAGTTTTGAACAAGTGCATTTTTTATTCAAGTGCAAATGCCTATTGAATCGGTTTATACTAGACACTCGTAAAAAGGTTTAATTATAAACCTTTGGAATACTGGCAGATCTGCGATGTAATTGGAATTCGGTTTACCCGTGTGGTCAAGACAGCTTTCTGGATTAAAAGACTTAGAAACACCGATTACCCAACTGTAATTGTGCTTGATTTTTTGAAGTGTTCTCAAATCTTCTCGCCCAGATTTCATAATCTTATATTCAAGGGAACCATCCTTAGGCAAGTAGGCATCTTGCCCCAAACGCTTGTCTCTGACCAGCTCAGCAAACATCCGTTTTTCCGCTTCAACCATATAGTCTTGTATAACGCCGACGGTCAAGTTCTCAAGTTTGGTACCGGGAGATGGACGGTAAACCAATCGAATCATAACTATACTTATATGTGTGGTAGCTTTTCCCCTTGGTTTCCTTTTCGATGATCTCCATTACTTTGGGCATTATCCTTGCCTCCTCAACTATCCATTATTGATAACACTTGCTTAGTAGCTGTGGATAATAGCTATATGCTATGGCTTAAATTATAAGCGAGTTTTTTT
>ERZ835980.795-NODE-795-length-40949-cov-4.141096_pt1 | contig 40949 bp, 40 predicted proteins | sample MGYA00519943_ERZ835980 | MGnify/ENA primary metagenome ERZ835980 (study PRJEB31850, sample SAMEA3708791) | human gut metagenome | biome: human gut; feature: human-associated habitat; material: faeces | place: China | collected 2014 ... | reverse complement strand
ACATTAGAAAAAATTTACGAAATCAGTATATAAGTGAAATTGATTTAGAAAGCAAAGAAAAACAAATAGTTAATCCACCATATAGGACAATATTAGAAGAAATAGGTAATTCAGTAACACATGGAATTGGTTCTATTCTATCAATAGTCTTTTATGTTTTAATGTTGATTCACTCAAATACGGTAAATGAATATATTGCTTCAACGATTTATTTTTTAGGATTATTTTTTGAATTTACAATGAGTACTCTTTATCATGCATTTCCGTATGGCAGCAAGGTTAAAAGAATATTTAGAAGGTTTGATTATTCATCAATATATTTACTAATAGGTGCTAGTTTTGCGCCAATATTGTTGTGCTATATAGGTGGAATATATGGAACTATTTTTGTTATTATTCAATGGATTATAATAATAACAGGTGTTACTCTTGTTGCGGTATTCGGACCAACAAGATTAAAATTTATTCATTTCCCTTTATATTTTATTCTAGGATGGAGTGCATTAATATTTGTTCCTAAAATGTTTGTTAATGATTCCAATTTATTTTTATACATCTTAGGAGGAGGTATAATTTATACACTAGGTATAATTCCATTTTTCATAGATAAAAAAGTATCACATTTTATTTGGCATTTCTTTGTATTAGCGGGTGCAATTGTTCAATGGCTTGGTATATATATCTATTTATACTTAAAGTAATTAAATAAAAAAACTTAATATTTGAAAAAAACTTATATTTCGGTTATAATAATATAGCTTATAAATGTCAAATAAAGGAGAAAGAAACATGAACATGAACTATACAAAAGAAGTCGAAGAAATGTGTAGTGTTAAAGTTGGTGCAAGTCATGGTTGTGCTCCAATTCCTCAAGAAGGCAAATGGACATATTCACGTGAAATAAAAGACATCAATGGGTTTACACATGGTATTGGATGGTGTGCACCTCAACAAGGCGCATGTAAATTAACATTAAATGTTAAAAATGGTATTATTGAAGAAGCATTAATTGAAACTGTTGGTTGCTCTGGTATGACTCACTCAGCAGCAATGGCAAGTGAAGCTATCGTTGGTAAAACTGTATTAGAAGCAGTTAATACTGACTTAGTATGTGATGCTATCAATACTGCAATGCGTGAATTATTCTTACAAATAATTTATGGTCGTACACAATCTGCATTCTCTGAAGGTGGATTAAACATCGGTGCTGGTCTTGAAGACTTAGGTAAAGGCTTAAGAAGCCAAGTTGGTACTGCGTATAGTACAAAAGCAAAAGGACCAAGATATCTAGAACTTGCTGAAGGATACATTACTCGTTTAGCATTAGATGATCAAAATCAAATTATCGGATATGAATATTTAAATTTAGGTAAATTTACTGATTTCTTAAAGAAAGGCTTAAATGCTGATGAAGCAGTTAAAAAAGCTATGGGAACATATGGTAGATTTGCTGAAGGATCTAAATATATTGATCCACGTCAAGAATAGGAGGCAGTAATAATGGCATTATTTGAGAACTACGAAAGAAGAATAGATCAAATTAATAAAGCATTAAATGAAAATGGTATTGCTTCAATTGAAGAAGCTAAAGCTATTTGTGATGCTGCAGGTATTGATGTATATAATACAGTAAAAGGTATTCAACCTATTTGTTTTGAAAATGCATGCTGGGCTTACATAGTTGGTGCTGCAATTGCTTTAAAGAACAACGCAAAGAGCGCTAGTGATGCAGCTAAGTATATTGGTGTAGGACTTCAATCATTCTGTATTCCAGGGTCAGTTGCAGATGACCGTAAAGTTGGATTAGGACATGGTAACCTTGGCGCAATGTTACTTTCAGAAGAAACTAAATGTTTTGCATTCTTAGCTGGTCATGAATCATTTGCTGCAGCTGAAGGTGCAATTGGTATCGCTAAAACAGCTAATAAAGTAAGAAAAGAACCACTTCGTGTAATTTTAAATGGTCTTGGAAAAGATGCAGCTAAAATTATTTCTCGTATCAACGGCTTCACTTATGTTGAAACTGAATTCGATTATAAAACTGGTAAATTACATGAATTAAGCCGTACTAAATATTCAAACGGTGAACGTGCATTAGTTAACTGCTATGGTGCTGATGATGTACGTGAAGGTGTTGCAATTATGCATTATGAAGGTGTTGACGTATCAATCACTGGTAACTCAACTAACCCAACTCGTTTCCAACATCCAGTTGCTGGAACATATAAGAAAGAATGTATCGAAATGGGTAAAAAATATTTCTCAGTAGCATCAGGTGGTGGAACTGGTAGAACACTTCATCCAGATAACATGGCTGCAGGTCCTGCTTCATATGGTTTCACTGATACAATGGGAAGAATGCATTCAGATGCACAATTTGCTGGTAGTTCATCTGTACCTGCTCACGTTGAAATGATGGGCTTAATCGGTATGGGTAACAACCCAATGGTTGGTGCCACAGTAGCAGTAGCAGTTGCTGTATCACAAGCTTTAAATAAATAGTTATAAAAGGTCTATGAGTATATCATAGACCTTTTTAAACGCAAGCAATTACATTGAATTAAAAAATTAGGTGTGGTATAATAATTATGAAAAATTTGGTTTTTTTCAAGTATCAAAAAAATACTAAAGATATATGCATGATGTATATATGAAATACGCGAATATTCACACAAAACGTAAATACGCAAAAAGTTATACATCTGTAACTTTTTGCTTTTTTTCAACTAAGGAAACCAAACAAAAAATAAATAGAAAAGGAGTAATAAAATGGGTGTAAAAATTGTTGATACTTGTTTAAGAGACGGACATCAATCATTACTTGCAACTCGTCTAACAACTGAAGATATTCTTCCAGTAGCTACTTTATTAGACAAAGCTGGATACTATGCTTTAGAAGTTTGGGGTGGTGCAACATTTGATGCATGCCTAAGATTCTTAAATGAAGATCCATGGGAAAGATTACGTGCTATTCGTAAAGCTTGTCCAAATACTAAATTACAAATGTTATTTAGAGGTCAAAACATTTTAGGATATCGCCATTATTCTGATGAATTAGTAGAAAAATTTGTTGAAAAATCATTAGAAAACGGAATAGATATTATAAGAGTATTTGATGCATTGAATGATTTACGTAATTTAAAGAGTGCTGTAGATGCTACAAATAAGTATAAAAAACAATTTGGTGGTCATTGCCAAATCGCATTATCTTATACAACTAGTCCAGTACACACAATTGACTATTATGTTAATTTAGCAAAAGAAGTAGAAAAGATGGGTGCTGATTCAATTTGTATTAAAGATATGGCTGGTGTTTTACTTCCAAATGCCGCATACGAACTTGTAACAAGAATTAAAGAAAGTGTTAAACTTCCACTTGAATTACATACTCACTGTACAGGTGGTGTTGCTGAAATGACAGTAATGCGTGCAATTGAAGCAGGTGTAGATATCGTAGATACTGCTTTATCTCCTCTTTCTGGTGGTACTAGCCAACCTTGTACTGAAGCTTTAGAATATGTATTACAAGGAACAAAATACGATCCTGAATTAAACTTAGATTATTTAAAACAAGCATGTGATAAACTAACTGTTGTAAAAGACAGATTTCTTGCTAATGGTGGGTTAAATCCAAAAGCATTGACTACTAATCCAAATATCTTGAAATATCAAGTACCTGGTGGTATGTTATCTAACTTAATGAGTCAATTAAAAGGTCAAGGTGCTATGGATAAATACGAAGAAGTATTAAACGAAATACCTCGCGTTCGTAAAGACCTTGGTTATCCTCCACTAGTAACTCCACTTTCACAAATGGTTGGTACACAAGCAGTTATGAATGTAATTAGCGGTGAACGTTATAAGATGTGCCCTGCCGAAATAAAAGATTATCTAAAGGGAAAATATGGTGCAGCACCTGCTCCAGTAAACGAAGAAATTCGTAAAAAGATTATTGGTGATGCTCCAGTAATTACATATCGTCCTGCTGATGATATCGCTCCAGAATTTGAAGCAATGAAAGAAAAATACAAAGATATAGTAAAATCTGATGAAGATGTATTATCTTGCGCATTATTTGAAAATGTTGCAGTAAAATTCTTAGAAGCTCGTAATAATCCTAAAAAGGATGAAGACGAAGTAGTAGAATTTGATGTAGTAATTGGGTAGGTAAAATATGAAAAAATTTATTAGAATTTTAACAGTTTTAATGTTAGCTGTTGTAGCATTAACATTTACTGGTTGTAAACAAAAGAAACAATATGAAACAAAAGAAGTATATTTAATTGCTAATACTCCAATTGTTGCTACTGAAAAAGAAGGATGCACTTTTGTAGGATATTATCAACTTGAAGAAAGTTCTAAACGTGCAATTCTTTACCGTGAAGGATCAATTGCTCCTGCTGGTAAATACGAATTAATTTATGTTGAAAATAGCAAAAAAGATATAACTGGTAAATATTCATTCCCCGCAATGGTTGAAGATGGATTAACATTTGCCGGATGGTATTCAACTGAAGAATTAAAACAAGGTACAAGAGTTACAACAAATGCTTCAACTGAAGCCAATGTACTTTATGCGCGTTTCATCACATTTGGTGATGCTGCATTAGTAACACTTGTTTGTATTATTATAGTATTTTCAATGCTTGCATTACTTTGTGGAATTGTAACATTATTAAAGTTTGTTGCTCCAAAAGAAAAACCAGTTCAACAACAAGCTTCTGCTACAAAAGCTGAAAAAGCATTAACAATGGAAGATATTAAAGATGATGATATGATGGCTGCAGCCTTAGTTGCTACAATTGACTATCATGAAGAAACAGGCGAAAATGTTCGTGTTGTTTCAATAAAAGAAATTAAATAGGAGAGTGTAATTATGAAAGTATATAAAGTTAAAGTAAATGGTAAAGTTTACGAAGTAGAATTAGAAAGTGTTTCTGAATCAAGTGCTAAAATTGAAGCACCTGCTAAAACTGAACAACCAAAAGCTGCTGCACCAGTTGTAAGTGGTGAAGGTTGCAAGTTAAATGCTCCAATGGCTGGAACTATTCTTGAAGTTAAAGTAAAAGTTGGACAACAAGTTAATGCTGGTGATGTATTATTCATCTTAGAAGCTATGAAACTTGAAAATGAAGTAGTTGCTCCAAATGGTGGTGTTGTTAAATCAATCACTGTATCTAAAGGTGAAGCTGTAGAAAACGGTAAATTATTAGCAATAATCGGGTAATAAATATGATTGGCGAATTATTTGAAAATTTCTATAAACAAATGGGATTTTTAAATGATGGTTCATTCGATTTAACAAGCTTTTTACTACGTGTAATAATGATTATCGTTGCTTGTGTATTAATTTACCTTGCAATTGCAAAAGGCTTTGAACCTTATCTATTAATCCCTATTGGAATTGGTATGCTATTAGTAAATTTAGCTCCATCTCTATATAATGATGGATCAAATGGTGAAGCTTTAGGTCTATTGTATTCTTTCCACAAAGGTATTGAATGGGAAATCTTCCCTCCACTTATCTTCCTTGGAATAGGTGCAACAACTGACTTTGGACCACTAATTTCTAGACCTAGTAGTTTACTTTTAGGTGCTGCTGCTCAACTTGGTATTTTCATTACATTCCTTGGAGCTATTCTTCTTGGATTTAATGCATTAGAAGCTTCATCAATTGGTATCATTGGTGGTGCTGATGGACCTACAGCTATCTTCTTATCTAATAAATTATTGAATGGTGCTGATGGTGGTGCAATGTTATGTGCATCAATTGCGGTTGTTGCATATTCATACATGGCCCTTGTTCCAGTTATTCAACCTCCAATTATTAAAGCACTTACAACAAAAGAAGAACGTCAAATCAAGATGGTTGAAACAAGAAAAGTTTCTAAACGTGAAAAGATTTTATTCCCTATCGTAGTAATGGTAGTTGTAATTATTCTAATCCCTTCTTGTGCTGCTTTAATCGGTATGCTTATGTTAGGTAACTTAATTAAAGAATCTGGTTGTGTTCCTAACTTAGTTGATGCTGCTGCAAAAACATTGTTATATGCAATCACTATTTTCTTAGGACTTGCTGTTGGTGCAACCGCAATGTTATCTGAACTTAACCAAGCAATTAACTTTGCTAAGATATTACTACTTGGTATGATAGCATTTAGTTTTGCTACTGCTGGTGGTGTATTAGTTGGTAAATTGATGTCTAAATTATCTGGTGGTAAGATCAACCCTATGATTGGTGCTGCCGGTGTATCTGCTGTACCAATGGCCGCTCGTGTAGTCCACAAGATTGGTCTTGAAGAAGATAAGTCAAATTACTTATTGATGCATGCAATGGGACCAAACGTTGCCGGTGTTATCGGTAGTGCTGTTGCTGCAGGATTATTATTAAGTATTTTTGGATAAAAAACAAAGCAGGTACTAATGTACCTGCTTTTTATCTAACAATAGAGGTGAAACATGAAAGTAAAAAAAATAACATTAATTGGCCTTTTAGCCGCATGCTTATGCATCCTTGCACCAGTATCATTTCCAATCGGTGTAATACCTATTTCGCTTGCAACTTTTGCAATATATATAATTGCTTCTTTATTGGTATGGCATAACACAATATTAGTTATTCTTGTATATATAGTTATAGGAGCTGTTGGCCTTCCAGTATTTTCTGGTTTTAGGGGCGGATTCAGCATACTATTAGGGTATACTGGTGGATATATTTTCGGTTATATTTTAATGGGTCTAGCGATCTCACTTTTATTAAAAAATAATAAGAATAAACTTTGGATGTATCCTATTGCTATGCTTGTTGGAACAATATTCTGTTATTTATTTGGTAGCATTTGGTATATGGTAGAAAGTAATAATAACTTAGCTTCTACTTTAGTTGTTGCTGTAGTACCATTTATATTACCAGATTTAATAAAAATAGTTGTGGCAAGTTATGTAACATATATTCTTAATACAAAAACATCTATATCTTCAACACTTTCTTAAAAATGTTGAAGATATATGGAAAATTACTCAAGCGGTTGAAGAGGATGGTTTCGAAAACCATTAGGGTGTAACAGCTGCGGGGGTTCGAATCCCCCATTTTCCGCCATTAGAGTTAAGTATAGCTGATACGTAAGTATTGGCTATTTTTTCTTTTATAGGGATAAATACTGCAAATATTAATCATTTATAGTGTATTTCTGCAATAAATATGGCAGTAGTAGTATATATGGCATTTATATATAAATTTAAATCGTTAAATTATTATTAATCGTTAAACTACTACTTACTATATATAAATACATATAAGAAAAAAATATCAAATTTTATAAATACCCCCACGTGACACGTGACAAACGTGACAGTTTTCACAAATTAAAAACTCTAGCCTGCTAAACTAGAGTTCAATATTTATTACTGAGCCATCTTTGAAATTAAATTCGAGGTGGCTATCTTTATATACTTTTATGTTGATGATTGTTAAATTGAAGAGTTTATCGTTAAATTTTAAATTTAGAGTATCGGTAGCTTTAATCTCATTGATGAATGCTTGAAGCTTAATTGACTGTCTATTTCTATCAACCTGTTCAGCCATAAGCTTATTGTATTTATCCTGAGCTTCAGTAAATCTTTTAACCAGATCTACATATTCTTCCATGTAAGCTTCATACTTCATTTGTTTCTTTTCTTTGTTAAAGATGTGTTGGTCACATAAACCACTAACTACTAGCATTTCATTCTTGGCTTGTTCCATAGGCTTGGATAGATTAACATCTAGTAGTTTTTCTTTTACTAGAAGAAGATTTGAAATAAGAAGTTCCTTATCTTTTAGAAGAATGTTTAATGCTTTTAAATAGGCATTTTTAATTGTTTCTTCATCAAGAGTAGGAGTAGTGCATTTAGTTCCATTAAATTTATTATTACATTGCCATACCATATGCCTATAGATATCATTTGAATGCCATACCTTAGGACCATATATAGAACCACAATCAGCGCATATGACTCTACCACATAATACGTTATTACCATGACTTCTAACTTGATTATTAAGTTCGAGTTCAGCTTGTACTAGTTCCCATTCATCTGGATTGATTATTGCTGGATGAGAATCTTCAACATAGTACTGTGCGACTTCGCCATTGTTCTTTTTAAGTTTCTTTGTTAAGAAGTCTACAGTGTATTTCTTTTGAAGAAGAGCAGAACCTTTGTATTTTTCATTTCTTAAAATTGAATCAACAACATTATATTGCCATTTAGTTTTACCGCTTGGTGTTGGTACACCTTCTTTAGTTAATGTGCTAGCAATTGTTGATTGGCTTTTGCCTTCAATAAACATTCTATAAATCCTTCTTACGATTTTAGCACCTTCAGGTTCAATCTCAGGAAGTCCATTTTCACCTTTTTTATATCCTAAGAAGCATTTATAAGGTAGGGCAACTTTGCCATCCTGAAATGCTTTTCTTTTACCCCAAGTAACATTTTCTGATATTGACCTAGATTCCTCCTGAGCAATACTAGACATAATGGTAAGAAGTAGCTCACCACCAGTTCCAAAGGTATAAATGTTTTCTTTTTCAAAAAAGACTTCAACACCTTTATCTTTTAACTTTCTGATGTTGACTAACGCATCAACTGTATTTCGTGCAAAACGTGATATGGATTTAGTTACAATTAAATCGATTTTACCTTTTAGTGCATCCTCAATCATTTGTTTAAATCCATCACGTCTTTTAGTAGAAGTGCCACTAATACCTTCATCAGTATATACATTTACAAATTCCCATTCATCATTGGCTTTGATGTATTTAGTGTAATAATCGATTTGAGCTTCATATGAAGTGAATTGCTCATCCTGGTCTGTTGATACTCTGGCATAAGCAGCTACACGTCTTTTATGTGGCATGTTCATTGCTATATGAGTGTGTGGATTAATTGTTGGTTTAATTACTGTTACCTTTGCCATTACTAGCCCTCCTTAGTTTATGTTGTTCTAGTGTTTTTTGTCTTGCTAATGCTTTCTTTTCTGGAGTCCAAGAAAGACTTCTAGATTTATTTTCCCATTTGATATCTTTTGAAATTCCATCTTTGAAAATATAAGTAAGGATATTGTCATTTTTAACAATTATCTTTTCTATTTTCTTTTTGAATATCTTTTCATCAAAAGTAGTAGTACCTAGTATTTCATTAGTAACTTCAAATAATATTTCTTCAGGGACCTGTTTTGAATTGCAGGCTTTAATTCCTTTCTCATTATTAGTTCTGCAAAGCCAAATATGTTTATATGGAGTGGTTTTCCTTGAATAGTGCTTACCACAACATCCACATTCCAGCATTCCACTAAAAGGAAGTATTAGAGGCTTCGTAACTTTCCAATTGATGCTTTCTTTTTTAGATTTAAGCATTTCTTGAACTTTATTAAAGTCTTCTTTAGATATAATGCCTTCATGTGAATCTTCAACATAATATTTAGTAAGCTCTCCATTATTAATAAGTGTTCTTTTAGAAATAAAATCTTTGCAGTAAGTTTTTTGAAGTATCTTATCGCCAGTATAATATTCATTTGATAACATGCCCCTAATTGTAGATTTAGAGAAGAAGATGTTGTTTCTAGTTTTTATTCCTTCAGCTTCAAGTGTTTTACATATTGCTTGAACACCATTACCTTCTAGGTATAAATCAAATATCTTTTTAACAACCTTAGCTTCTTCAGGAATAATTTCATATTGGTTGTTTTTATATTTATAGCCATATAAGTGAGTACCCCAAGATAAGCCTTCTTCAAAATTCTTTTTAACTCTCCATTTCATATTTTCAGAAACTGATCTAGATTCTTCTTGAGCATATGAAGCAAGGATTGTTAGAAGAAGTTCACCATCTTTCGATATGGTATGAATATTTTGTTCTTCAAAATAAACATCAATATTGTTTTCTTTTAGTTTTCTAACAGTCTCAAGAAGGGTAACTGTATTTCTAGCAAATCTGGTAATTGATTTAGTAATAATTAAATCTATATTACCAGACATGGCATCATCAATCATTCTTTGAAATGAATCTCTAGATTCTGTTGTACCTGTAATACCTTCATCTACATAAATATCTACTAGTTTCCATTTAGGATTTTCTTCAATTAAATGTTTATAATAATCAATTTGAGCCATTAATGAATGGTGCATTGTTTCTTTATCAACTGATACACGAGCATATGCTGCAACATTGATTAATTTAGTTTCATTATGATTAATAAATATGACTTGGTTAATTATCCTTTCCATCGGTTCCTCCTATAATTTTGATTTCATCAATAGTGCCATTATCAAATAGTTTTATTGTGTATTTGATGGCTTCCTCCTCAGTCCAACCGAGGGAATTAATATAATAGTTGATTAAGTAATTAATCCCCTCAGTGCTGGTCTTATGTTGCTCACATAACTTAAGTAATTTTTCTTTTAAATTATCCATGATAAACCTCCTTTAGGTCATACATATATATCACTCTAAAGGGGATTTATATCAAGTTAATTTGATACGAAAATAGAGGTGCTATTTAAGCCATGATTTGCTGCAATAATAGAAGATGCATCCATATAATCTTTATCGGTTAGAACACCATTTTCATGGAGCATTTCTAGAATTGAAACACTTAAGTTATAAACAATAAGATTATTAGATTTGTATTTTTCTAAGAGATTTCTTGTAACATTCCCTTGAGCAGAATTTGCGACGTTTGTTTCCATAACTTAAAAACTCCTTTCCACAGTGTTCACATACTAATTTGTAGTAGGCTTGTTTGTTAACTTGATCTAAATGAGAATTCCAATATTGATTTCTGCATTTATCACAACAAAACTTTTTATTTTTCTTTCCTTTAGTGGTAGTAAGAGTCTTACCACAATTCAAACATTTAATTGATTTAGGCATCATATTTTTATGTCTTTTGAAATAAGATTTGATTGTTTCAAGCTTAATACCAGTAATCTTTGATATTTCTGTAGGCATAATACCTTGAGCTCTTAATTTTCTTATTTCAATACGTTCTTTATCAGTCATAACCTTAAAATTCCTCCTTTTTATTGCGTTATTTCGCGATTTTATAGTTTGTTGGTTAATTTATTGCTACAGCTATAACAAGTGGTTTAACGGCGATTATTGGACCTTTGATTATTGGAATTTAGTATTTTAATGGATAGGGGGATATACCCCCTTTGAATTCGCAATTTTTTGCGTGAAACCCCACCCCGGTGTCCAAATGAATAGCTGTAGAGATTTAGATCCACCTACCCCTAGAAATTAAATTTAGAGGTGAGAGAAGTGTTACAATAATTAAATTTATTCTTGTGTGACACGTGACAAACGTGACAAAATTGGTAAATCTTCTAAGAATTCATCACAGGCATATTCAAGATAGAAACCATATTTAATTAGTTCTTCATCTATGACAGTTATTAGTTTAGATTCCATGCAATTAATTAAGCGTTTAAAACCTTTAATAACTTCATGCATTTTATTTTCCGGAACTGCCATAACGTGAATTAATTCTAGTGAATCATCTTTATTAAGTACCATCTCAAAAGTCATTTCATTATTTGGCTCATTATAGAAATCAATATTAATTTTAAAATGACCATTAATCTTAATTGAGAAATCGTAGTTTAATTGAAGATTATCATATCTTTTTTCTAATTCGTAGAAAGCGTCAATTTTATCCATTATTTTAGTCCTCCATTATAATTAATTAGTTTATTTAATCCTTCAGCTTCATAATTAATGTTTGTAGGACCAAAGCCAAATGCTACGATTGAATTTCCTTCAAAATCATCATCAGTTAATTTCATTGTAAATTTCTCGATGATATGAATTGCTTTAACAACATCTTCATGTGGGATATTAGAAATTTCTAGAATCACAGAACGCTTATTAATCCACACCCACATCTTTGCTTTTTTAGATGTTCTTAAAGTGTTGATTCCGTCAATTTCAATATCATATTTTTCATTAATTATGTACCAAAGGTCAGTAGAATGGTCCTTGGTATTTAGTTTATGTTTGTCCAATTGATTCATAATTGAACGTTGTATAGGTTTAATCTTTTTGCTCATGTTATTTTTCCTCCGTTATTTTGATTAAAGATTATTGGATTAGATAAATAGGATTCAGTCTTCTTGTTAGTTTGCTTAACTTGAATGTATCCATATTCAACTAATCGATTTAGAACTGGTGTTAGGGATTCAACGGTTTTAAAGGATCTACTTGCTCGAAGAATATCCCTTTTGCTGAATTCATAAAAACCATTCTTTTTAATGTTTGCTAGCACATATTCAGCTTGTTTATTGATTGGATCAATTCCCATAAGTGAATAAGATGCTTTTGCGTGTTCAATGTAATATCTACCGATTAAGATAGCGTTAGCCATATCATCTTTAGATACAACTAAGGGTGGCGTTATATCAAAGAAAGGATTGAATTGATCTTTATTGAATCTTGCTAGTAGAGCAGATATGCGAAGTACATTACCTACAAGCTTTCCTCTCCAAGTCTTAATCTCAGTATTTTCACCCATGATTTTTTCGTTCTCATCATGGAATGCTTCAAATAAAGAGCTTGCCTCACTACTTAATCTAACAATTTGATCATCAATAAGGTTTTCTTCCTCATTTAGTACATCTTTGATTTTCATGTCATAGAGTCTTGAAACCTCTGGTGGAATAGGAGAAGTATGAAACTTTCTTTTTCCAATTAATGATTCAGGTAGTGCATATAAGAATCTTGTTGTTAAACCTTTACCTTCAAATGTAGAATTGCTTATAAGTTGAGATAATACTGAAGGTTGCACTGAAAGAAGTATGGTTAGAGCAGGCTTTTGAATTAGTTCTGATGGACGGCCAATTCTATCGACTCTAATTGTGTCTCCAGAATATCCTTTTAAGAACACATCGATATTCACACTCTTGTTATACATCCCAGCAAGAACATCAAAGATACCACCTTCAGTTGATATAATCGCAGTCTTGCCACCTGAATCAGATAGAATGGATGTTAGCTTTTCAGTTGTAATATCATCAACATATAATTTCTTAGGCCTTTCCTCTTTAAAGTTAGCTACCTTCTCAGCTATTTCAGTTAGATCTGTTTCTGACGCTTTACCTTTAGCATATTGAGTTTCAATAGTTTTCTTTTTGCTTTCTAAAGCTGATTTACGCATGCGAGATGCCTCAAATCTTCCTGCATTTGTATTGTTATAATTGAGTTCATATTCGTTAACTGGTCTAGTCATAAAACTGATGATAGCTGATTTTCTTTCACTAGGTTCGGCGATAATTAATGTGTAAAGATTAACTGGTTCATTCCAGTCGGCTTTACCATCGATACGATATCTACCTTGCATACAAAGTGACATAATAGCTAAAGAAGCAGTAGCAGCCATATCAACTGGAGTTTGTGTAGTCTCTGCTACGGCAACTACATAATCTTTTATGATTTTAGGTAATGCATCTACAGGAAATGTAGGAAGCGTAGGCTTTTCAAAAGGAATAGGTGTATCCCATTTGATTTCAGCTGGCTTATTATATTCTTCAGGCTTTGTATAACTTGGATTAGTTACAACTTTATTCTTATAGAATTTAGTAGCACTTTTCCAAATTAGATTCAATTCATCCTTTTCTAGTGGTGGATTACATTTATTAGCTGCCTCTCTATATTTAGATTTAGATTCATCAGTAATTCCATATTTCACTAGTAAAGAACAAGCAATTTTATGCATCGTAGAATTTCTTGAGCCTTCTGGTATGACTTCACCAAGCTCACTAAACGCTTTTTCGCTTATTACATCATCTAAAAATTTATTTAATGTAATAGTGCCTTCATGATACTCAACTAGAGGTTCAGCTGTACCTGCTAGAAATCTTGCTGAATCTTTGGCGTTTGGATCAATTAAAGGACAATAATCATATAATCTTTCCTTTATTGCTTTATAGTCATCAGCATTAGTTATTTCATCAATTAAGAAGATGACATGAAATCTAGGACGAGGACCGTATTCGGTTTTCCCTTTTCCTATTTTAGGTTTCATATGTGATTTAGAATAATGAATTAAGCAAGGAACTCCGCTAAACATTTCATTAATCGATGTAGATGTAACCCAGTCATCTGGATTATTAGAATGGTCATTATCAAAATCAACACCAACACAGTTAGAAGAAATGAAGTTATCGATAGATCTATAATTATCCTTATATTTCGCACACACGTAATCATGTGATACAGCTTTCTTTAATGATTCAATATCAGTAACATCAATCTCATTAGGATAAAGACAGTTATTATATTGTTGAATGCAGTTAGAATAATAGATTTTAAATGGTATATTCATTACTTCACACCTTCTTTATTTGAACTATTTTCTTTTAACCATCTCTTGAACTCCTCAATAGGAATGATGATTCTTGTCCCAATTCTTATTGAAGGGAATCCAGGAGTCTTAGTTAGTTCATATGCTTTAGGAACTGAGATACCAAGTTGTTTTGCTAGTTCTTGAACGCTAATAGTTTGTTTTTCCATTTTGTTTTCCTCCATAATTTAGATTTGAATTCAAGAGACTTAAGGACTTACCCAATTTAGAATCAAATAATTTCTAATCGTTAAACAAGCAATTGGGTGAAACCTGATTAAACGGCTATCAATTAAATGGAACTAAAATCCGTTAAATCTCTTGTTTTCAATTGCATTTTAGCATATAATATAACCAAACAAAATCCGTTCTAACGGTTAGTGTAATGGTTATAAATGGAGGTGTTACTTTTGGCAAGAGATGGTAAGTACATGGACAACAAATGGAAAGTCAAATTCCCTAAGATCTATAAAGAAAAACTCCAAATGGCAGACATTGGAGGAATTGGTAATATTACATATAAAAAAGTTGTTTATTCTAATTATGAATATGTCTTAACTGATGAAGGTGCAATTATTCGTCCTACTGTTAGTGAACCAGTAATTAATCCACAAGAAGACTATGACTTAACAGGAGAAGCATTACTAGTTGAATTATGTAATCTAGCAAGAGATATTAATAAATATGATGTAGATAGCACACTTCCTGCTAAAAATAAAAAAAGCATCAGAGATGCTCAAAGAAAAGGATGTGTTGATTCAATAATCAATTGGTGCAGAAACAATATGCATCCATATGATATTGAAGATTTATTTGAAAAATATCATGTTGAAAAGAAAGAAGAAAAACCAGCTATCTATGATGATGGTTATGATGGAACTTTCAAGTTATCAGACTTCATGAAAGAACTAAGCTATGTATATGCTGTATTTACTGCTTATTACGCTTTTATAGATGCGATTAATGGTAATCCTGCAACAGCTTATAATCTATATGAAGAAGGAATATACTTTGATACTTTAGATTTATTTGAAAAATATAAAACCACAACTACATATGATGAATATGAAGAAGATCCATCATGGGATATAGTTAAAGCGATGCAAGAAGCTAATAAGCATGAGCATACAAAACCAAATTCAATTGATGAATTTAGAAAAGCAATTATAAAGGATAAAGATGAAATATTAACGTTTTTATCATCAATGATTCCAGATTTAAAAATGTGCTTAATTTATAAAAATTCAAAAGCAGTTTTTACTGCAAACATTAATTCAGTATTTGATATTTGTTGGTATACGTTATCTAGATTTATAGCGACAAATTCTGGTTCACTAGATTTGGATTTAAGTATTGATACTGAAGATTTTAGATCAACACATATTGGTGTTTGTAGAAGCTGTGGAAGATACATGGAAATGAAATCTAATAGACAACTATACTGTAAAAGAGATGATTGTCAAAGAGATAGAAACAGAAGAAAACAAAAAGATTTTCAACAAAGAAAAAAAGAAAAAGGCAATTAATAACGACAAAAATTCACTTTATTAGGAGCAATGTTAGAGTTGCTCTTTTTATATGTAATATAAGAATTTGAGAAAAAAATAAAAATAATATAGAAATATTTGTCATATACTAGAGATTTTTATAAAAAAGTGTTATAATGTTTTATAGAATGTTAGCGATTTAAGAGAGGTAAATAATATGGCTAAAATTGACTATGCTGATGGCATTTTAAAATTAAGGGCTAAGCTTAATCTTTCTCAAGAGGAACTTGCTAAATTATTAGGAGTTTCTTTTATGTCTGTTAACAGATGGGAAAACGATAAGTACGCTCCTACAAAACTTGTAAAAGTAAAATTAATGCAATTATTTAAGGAAAATAATATAGAAACGAAAGAGGTGAATAAATAATGTCAGTATTGGATGATTTACTTCCAGAGCAACTTGCACGAATCAAAATAGATAAGCAATTAACTGAAGCTGGCTGGGATATTGTTACTAGAGAAGAATATGTACCATTCCATGCACAAGCAGTGAAAGAAGCATTAATGGCTGGCACAACAGAGAGTGATTACCTTCTTTTTGTCGATAATAAAGCTATCGCTGTAGTTGAAGCTAAGAGAGAAGAGAATAATTTAGGTGATATTGTTGCTGAACAAGCTGAAAATTATTCAAGAACTCCAAGAAATTGGTATGGCCTTTGGTTTGATGATATGATTCCTCTTGTTTATTTGGCAAATGGAAAGAAAATATATTTTAAAAATATGCTAGACCCAGATAGTGAATATGTAGAGCTATCTAAAATGCATTCACCAAAGAAAATGCTAAATTTAATTGGTGCACAATCTAATCTCGGTGCTCTTCCTAGAATTGATAGAAGTGGTTTAAGGGATTGTCAATATAGAGCTGAATCTGAATTTGAAAACTCTCTTAGAAACGGAAAGAAAAAGGCACTAGCAGTTTTAGCTACTGGTTCTGGTAAAACATATCTAGCTTGTTTGGCTTCATATAGACTATTAAATTACACTCCAGTAGATAGAGTTTTGTTTTTGGTTGATAGAAATAATTTAGCTAAGCAAACTAAGAATGAATTTAGTACATTCGATAAAACAGAAAACGGAATGACATTAAACACTTTATACCGAATCAATAGATTGGTGAAACAAGATGACATCAATGGGGATGTTGTTATTTCTACAATACAAAAATTATTTGCTGTATTAACTGGTAATAATCTTATTGATGATGGTGATGAAGATGAAAGCGAAGACTATTTCAAAGAAGAACCTGAAAATGAACCAGAAGTTGAACTTGGCGATAATTTAAAATTGCCACAAGATTATTTTAAATTCATAGTGGTCGATGAATGCCACAGATCTATTTATGGTAAATGGAGAAGTGTATTAAATTATTTCAAAGATGCCGTTGTTTTAGGATTAACTGCTACTCCAACTGAAGAAGCATATGCATTCTTTAATAAAAATGTCGTTGAAAAATATACCTATGAAGATTCTGTTCTAGATGGTGTTAACGTTCCATTTAGAATATTTGATATTGAAACTAGAAGAACTGTTCAGGGTGGCGAAATTGATGCCAATTCACCAATAACAGAAGTTTCAAGAAGAACCCAAACAGAAAAGGAAATAACTACTGGTAATACAGTAATTTATACTAACGATGCATTGGATAGAAGTGTATATGATAGAGGTCAAATTAGACAAGTTTTAATGACTTATAGAGATGCTATTTATACAGACTTATATCCAGAAAGAGAAGAAAAGTGGGAATATATTCCTAAGACTTTAATATTTGCTAAAAATGATAAGCATGCGGATGAAATAGTAAAGGCAGCTAAAGAAGTATTTGGAGAGAAGTTTACAAATAATGAGGTGCCAGAAGGATTCGTTCAAAAGATTACTTATTCCGCTGGAGATTCTAATCAATTAATTAGCAACCTAAATTATGAGAAAAACTTTAGAATTGCTGTAACTGTAACATTAGTAGCAACAGGTACTGATGTAAAACCGCTTGAAGTAGTTTTATTTATGGCAGATGTTAAATCTGATGTTTTATATACTCAGATGAAAGGTAGAGGTTGTAGAACTTTAAATGATGATAAATTAAAAGAAGTTACACCTAACGCAGAAAGCAAAGAATGTTTTTATATTGTTGATGCAGTTGGTGTTACTAAAGGTGAAAAGACAATTCCTAGAACTAGTCCAACAAGCAAAAAGAAAATGTCTTTAAAGGACTTACTAGAACATTTATCTCATGGTGAAGTTTCTAATGAAAACTTAACTTTATTGAGAGATTATTGTTCATTAATAACAAATAGATACAAAAATAATCCATTGTTCTCAAGACATTTAGACGAGTTTATTAATAAATTTGGTTATTCACCAGTCTTTATTTCAGAGCAAATTCAAACGGCATTTACTAGCGGTACACTTCCACCTTATGAGAGCCCATCAGCAGATAATAGTGTAAGAATGTCTGTGATTTCAAAATTAATATATGATAACAATGCCAAGAGTAAATTATTAGAATTAAGAAGTGGCTATTATGTTTTTGCGCCTGATACACCAGATGAAACAATTTATAGCGGATTCTCATATGAAGCAGCAAAAACATTCATCGAGAATTTTGAAAAGTGCTTAATAGACCATAAGGATACTATTGAAGCCTTAAGGATTATTTATAATTCTGAAGATAAACTTATAACATATTCTATGCTTACAGAATTGAAAGATATGTTATTAAGTGAAAATAGGCAATATAACCCATATTTTGTATGGAGAAATTATAAGAGATTGGATACTGAAGGAAACGTAGCTGATTTAGATCAAAGAAGAAACATTAATGCTTTAACTAATCTAATCCAATTAGCTAGATATGCTTTTAAAAAGGATAGTAGATTAGTTAGCTTATATGGATTATTCGCACAAAGATTCAATTTGTATGTTGGTAGTACAAATCATAATTTAAGTGAAACTCAAGTTGACTTAATGAGAAAAATAGCCGAATATATCGTTAATGATGGAGCAATTTCTGCAGAGGAATTAAATAGCGTTGATGCAGAGCTTTGGAGATATGGAATCAAAGAATTTGGTATGAACATGAACATGTTTGCAGCAGAAATGCAAATGTTATCAAAATATGTAATAGGAGCAGCATAATATATGTCGAATGAAATAAATCAAACAGAATCAACATTACTTAAGAAGGTAGACGGAATTGCTAATGTATTAGCATCTGCGGGTGTTGGATACACTGACTATCTAACACAATTAACATACATTTTATTTTTGAAGATGGATGCAGAAAAAGAAGAACTAGGCCTTGGAAGCAAAATTCCTAATGGCTACAAATGGAAAGATTTCTGCAATTTAAGTGGTGAAGATCTTGTTGAAAAATATGAAGAAATATTAAAGGAATTATCAAAACAAAGCGGAATAATAGGTACAATATTTACCAAAGCATCTAACAAGATTGATAGACCTGCCCACCTTGCCAAAGTTATACAAATGGTTAAGGGCGAAGACCCACGTCAACCTCTTAACTGGTATATGATGGAAGGAGATTTAAAAGGTGCATTATATGAATCTATTCTTGAAAAAAATGGTCTAGATAAAAAGAGTGGAGCAGGACAATATTTCACTCCAAGACCACTAATTAAAGCAATTGTAGATTGCGTTGACCCTAAAATCACTGAAACTGTAGCTGATCCAGCATGTGGAACAGGTGGATTCTTATTGAATGCATATGAGTATATGAAAGGTCAAAGCCGTGAAATAGCAAAACAAAATTTCTTAAAGAAAAATGCATTTTTTGGCGCCGATAATACTTCACTAGTTGTTACAATGGCCTCAATGAATTTATATTTACACGATATTGGTGTTGATACTAGTCCAATTGTATGCCAAGATTCATTAATTGATAAATCTGATAAGATGTTTGATGTAATTCTAGCCAATCCTCCTTTTGGAACTAGACCACAAGGAAGTGTAGATGTATCATCAAGCAGACCCGAGTTTGAAAAGACATCAGACAATCAGGTTAATTTTTTGCAACATATTATGTCTATTGTAAAAACTGGTGGTAGAGTAGGTGTTGTACTTCCAGATAGCGTATTAGCTGACTCTGGTTCTTCAGCAAAAGCAACTGTAAATGTTAGAAAGAAACTTCTTAAAAATTTTAATTTACATACAATTTTACGACTTCCTACAGGCATTTTTTATGCTCAAGGAGTAAAAACTAATGTTTTATTCTTTGAAAAAGGCAACCCTACAAAAGATATTTGGATTTATGATTATAGAACAGGAGTAAAACATACATTAGTTCAAAATCCATTAAAACGTAGTGACTTGGATGATTTTGTAAATTGCTATTGTGTGGGACATATGGAGGATAGAAGAGAAACATATTCTGAGGAAAATCCTAATGGTAGATGGAGAAAATTTTCAATTAATGATTCAAAAATAAAAGATAATGAATATAGATTGGATTTAAAATGGATTCAAGCAGAAGATGATACTGCAGATTTGACATTAAATGATGTTCTTGAAAGAATAAAAGAAAAATCAAATAATATAGCGAAAGCAGTAGAAGAACTAGAAAAGTTAATAGGTAAGGTGGATGAATAAATGGATGTAGAAGTATTAAAACAAAAAATTCTAGACCTTGCTATTAGAGGTAAATTAGTACCACAAGACCCTAATGATGAACCAGCTTCAGCTCTTCTTGAAAAAATAAAAGCTGAAAAGGCAAAGCTAGTCAAAGAGGGTAAAATAAAAGCATCAAAAGAAGAATCTTATATCTATAAGGGTTCCGATAATTGCTATTATGAGAAAATAGGCAATAAAACAATAGATATTTCAGACGAAATTCCTTTTGACATTCCTGACAGTTGGATTTGGACAAGACTTAAAAGTGTTGGAGATGTTATTGGAGGCGGAACTCCATCAACAAGCGTTAAAGAATACTGGGATAATGGTGATATTGTATGGGTTACACCTGCTTATATGAGCTCTTTGGAATCAAATTACATCAATGATTCGTATAGAAAAATAACAAAACTTGGACTAGATAAAAGCTCTGCAAAATTAATGCCAAAAGGTTCTATTATTATGTCATCAAGAGCTCCTATTGGATATATAGCTATTAATACAGTTGAAGCCTGCACTAGCCAGGGTTGCAAATCATTAGTTCCATACTTAATAGAAACAAATGAATTTTTGCTTTATGTAATTAAGGCAAGCATTACTAGAATCATTGAAGCATCTAAAGGAACAACTTTTGATGAAATATCTGGAACAAAGTTTGGAGAGATACTAGTCCCATTAGCACCATTAAAAGAACAATTTAAAATTTGTAAACTAATTAATGATTCATATAAAACAGTAAATGCTATATCTGATGATTACACTTGTGTAAAAGATTATATAAGTATAGCAAAACGTAAAATCTTAGACTCAATTTTTGGGCCAAATAGTTCTTATAAGTCTTATTATGAGAAGGAATATGCTTTAGATGAACTTTTGCCATATGAGCAGCCAGGCCCTTATATAGTAAATTCAACTGATTATAATAACTCATATAAAACACCAGTTATAACTCCAGGGAAATCATTTATATTAGGTTATACAAACGAAACTGATGGCGTTTATAGCGTTGGAAATAGTAAAATAATCATTTTTGACGACTTTACAACAGCTTCTAGACTAATCGATTTTGATTTTAAAGTTAAATCATCTGCAATGAAGATACTTAAAAGCTCTAATCCTAATAATTTTAATATCGATTATTTGTATTATTTTTTACAAACTATATATGTAAATAATGACACTCATAAGAGATATTGGATATCAGAATACGCACCTTTAAAATTTAAAATTCATACGTATGATGAACAATTGAAGATTATAAAATATATTAAAAGCGCATATGATATTTTAGATTCAATTAATACCTTTTAGTATTTCAAAACATGATTCAATATAAATAACTATATTATTTTGAATTTCTATTTTTGGTATTGGGATTAGCATATTCTTTAGTAAAGAAAAATGTCTATTATAGCCTCTATCTTCAATGATTGAACTAGCAAATAGAATATAATAATATAAGTATTTGATGCTTACTTTATTTGGTTTTATTATTTTAGTTCCATCGGCGCCTGGAATAAAGTCAAAATCAATATATTTAACAACTCTAGTATGGTCGCCGAATATTATTGCAGGAATTTCGTGGATTACTTTACCAATATCATCTGAATAGCCATCAATCAATTGCTTGCTTTGAGAAACAACAGGAATCATACCAGATGATTTGACATCTCTAGATTTTAATTCTTTATTATGTGTTGAAATTAAAGTTATTGAATCGCTTAGTTTTTCATAATTCTCATAATAAGACATTTAAGAAATAATAGAATCTAGGATTTTTAATAGATTAATAAGACTATTAACAATAATTCGTTGCTCATTTATAGATTTTGGGAACCAAATATTTAAGTTTTTTAAACCTGCTAAAGTTGCATTTTCCATTCCTAGGCCATGTGTATCTACCTTGCTATCTGAATGTTTTGACCATTCTAGATAATACATTAAATATTCTGGAAGAATATTATTTGAATAACCAGAAATAATTGCAAATGCCTGATTAGTGTTCGCTGGAATATCATTCTTGCTTATCAAGCATATTTTCCCTATTGTTCCAGCAATTGAGAAAAGCACATCATTTTCTTTAAGTTGGGATCTTTTTTGAAACTCATTAGCTTCACTTGATATGTAACAGTTAATAGTATTACGATTGACACGATAATTTGAAACATTTTCAACTTTTATAAAAGGAATTCCTTGGTTTAAATATTTAAACCCATAACTAGTTGGAGTCGTTCCTTTTGTTATTGAAGTACAATAGTTACTTAATTTTCCTTGATTAATCTCATAATAAGACTTATAAGAACTATTTTCGCTAAAAATCGACTCCAGTACTTTTGCTTTAGCTATATCTACTAGATTATTGATATCATCATATTCTTTTTGGATACTTATAATCTGATTTTCAATTTCTTTAATTGCTTTTCCTATTCTTAATTGTTCGTTCAATGGAGGAATTGGAATTATTAATTGCTTGAAATCTGTTTTATTAAACTTTGCTTGCGCAGAAGATGCAGATATGTCATTCAGTATTTTTTGGCCATATGATGACAAAAATAAATAATAAAAATATTCACGCAATTCATCATCAAAAAATTTAACCATAATAGAGTTTGGTGCTAAAGTCATCCTATAGTCTAGTTTAGGGACGATAAATATTTTCCCTATTGAAGCTCCTATATTGCTTAGTAGAATCTCACCGCCAAATAAATTTGAATTTGATAGAAACTCATATCCATATTTATCAGTGTATACTAATGATTCCCTAAAATCTGTTTTGAAATCGCATGTTCTGACCATAACCGCATAATTTGGCTCTTTATAGTACTTTACATTTTGTCGCAACGAAGCAAAACTACCGCTAGCAACAAAATCTGTAATTGTTTTAGCATAGTCGCCAATTCTAACAAATGCCCAGTTATCTGGAATATCTATAGAAATTTCATCATTGATATTTTTGATGACATTACCTTTTTTCTCATAATAGCAATTATCCCAAATTTAATATCTCCTATTCTATAAGTAAAACTCATTAAAAAATAGGAGGAATTGAAAATGTTAAAGGGTTTTAGTAATTATTTAAAAGAGAAGAATTTATCAAACAATACAATATCTGCTTATGTCTATACAATAGAGATGTTTGATGGAATGTTCAAAGAGGTAAATAAAGATAATGTTTTAGCATTTAAAGGGTATCTTCTTGAACATTTCAAAGTTAAAACTGTTAATTTAAGAATTCAAGCAGTCAACAAGTATTTGGAATATCTAAATAAAAAAGAATTACAAATTACCGCTGTTAAGATTCAACAAAAGCCATTTTTAGAAAATGTTATTAGTGATGCTGACTATGAATACTTAAAAAGAGCATTAAAGAAAGATAAAAATTATGAATGGTATTTTGTTGTAAGATTTTTAGCAGCAACGGGAGCTAGAGTTAGCGAATTAATTCAAATAAAAGTAGAACATATAAAATTAGGACACTTAGATTTATATTCAAAAGGTGGAAAAACTAGAAGAATATATATTCCAGAAACTTTGAGAAAAGAAGCACTAAAATGGCTTAAGGATATAAAAAGAGATTCAGGATATATATTTTTAAATAATAAAGGTAGTATAATTACTACTAGAGGTATTTCAATTCAGCTTAAGAAATTAGCTGTAAAATATGGAATAAATCCTGATGTAGTATATCCTCATTCTTTTAGGCATAGATTTGCTAAAAATTTTATTGAGAAGTATAACGATATATCATTATTAGCAGATTTAATGGGGCATGATAGTATTGAAACAACGAGGATTTATTTAAGAAGAACATCTACGGAACAACGAGAAATTGTGGATAAAATTATTACTTGGTAAAAAGAAAGGAGTCATTTGCTGTGGATAAAATATATAAGTACACTTCAATGGATAGTGCTATTAAGATTATTAAATCCGAAAGAGTTTTGTTAAATAAACCAACAAAATTTAATGACCCTTTCGATTGTTCATTTGGACTTGATAAAGATGATGAAAAGAAGAGTTTTGATTTATTATTTAATTATTGCGCAATAAAAATGTTTTATGAATTAGTGAATAATAAAGATATTAAATTAACTAAAGGGCAGCAAAAATTATTTGCCATAATTAATGGTGAATTTAATCTTATGAAAAAACTACTTAATAAGAATCCATATTATACTGAAGTTTCGATGATAAATGGTTTTATTAAGCAAGTAATTAAAGCAAATCCTCAAGTAAAAGTTGATTTAGATAAATATTATGAAGACTTTAAAACTGAAATGATGAAAAAGATAGATGAAATTAAAGATAAGGCTTTAATATCTTGTTTCAGTAAAAGAAATGATTCCACATTAATGTGGTCACATTATGCTGATTCACATAGAGGTATTTGCATTGAATATAATTTTCCAACAAAAGATAACTATAAAGAAGTGGAATATACAAATAAAAGACCACAAATGAAATTATTTAATCTAATTTCTGCGTTTTTAGGACATACAATTGTTGGGAAAGAACTAAAAGCTGATGAATATAAATATACGAAAGAAATATTAAAACCTTTCTTTGTTAAATCTATCGATTGGAAATATGAAGATGAGGTTAGGTGCATCTATACTACTGATGATTATAAAAAAGATGATATTGAATATGATGGTGATAATTATTTTGTAAAAGTTGGTTCAATCCAAAAAATATTTATTGGTTGCAAAGCTCGTGGGCCTAAAGTAGATGAAATATTAAGACTTGCTAGTCATAGAAAAATACCTGTTGTTTTTATGAAAGAAAGCGAAGATGAATTTATGATTGTTCCTGATAAAAATCATAAACACATTCCAAGTCAAATTGAGCATGAAGAAACCAATGGACTTTTAAGATTATTTGATGAGATTAATAAGTCATTAGATTCAAAAGCATATTTATCTGCATTTATTTTAGCGTTAAATATACCATCAATTTGTGGTGCTAAAGAATATTCATCAGAGGGGAAAAAAGAGCAATACATCAAATGGGCTAATGATTGGTTTAGCCAATATGAAAAATCTCCTGGAGATAATGTAGGTGTACCATATCCAGCAGCTGAGTTATTATGGGACTTGAAAGAAAAATATGAATTGAATGGTACTTTTAATATTGATAAGAAGTATCAAGAGTTTTATATAAATCATTTAATTTTAAGATATGAAGAAAAGAAACCATTTAATATTTATGTTGGTGAAGCATCTTCTGGGGGAACTTTTGATGAAAGAGAATGTGGTTCGTTAACAATAAATGTTAGGGATTTTTGTTGGAAAATGATTACATTGGGACAAAAATTTTATGATGATAATCATGAACTATTTAGCACAAGTGATATTGTAGTACTCGAGGACTATGATAAAAAGATAGATGAATATCATGAATTTCAAATATTGAATAGTAAAAATAATTAGTGTTGGAGAGGTGATAGGATGTCTATACATGCAGTTGATACAACATTTACACAGTTTTTAAATCCAAATGAAACCAAGATATATACAATACCTATTTATCAAAGAGAATATTCATGGAAACAAGAACATTGCGAAGCATTACTAAATGATATACAAGAAAACGACCCGAATTATTTTATTGGTTCAATAATATGGGTTGAAAATACCAATGAAGTAATTGATGGACAACAAAGGTTAACATCACTTAATTTACTGCTAGTTGCAATTTATAATAGAATGTGTTCTTTTGTTGATGATGAAGATATTAATTTTAAAAAATCAAGTTTAAAAAGAATGATTGTGTCGGATAAAAAGACCAGACTAGTTCCACAAAAGCAAGGAAAGAACAAAGAGGATTTTGAATATTTATTAAATAGTGAAATTATAAAAGTCCCTGCTGCCAAACCAAGCAATTACGGTAACAGAAGAATAAGTAAAAACTATAATTGGTTTAAAGAATATGTTGATAAGCTTGATGTTAACGAAACAATTCAATTATTTGATAAAATATGTGGATTGACATTTATTAGTGCTTCTGTTGATAATGCACAAACGGCTTTTATTTTATTTGAAACCATGAATAATAGAGGAATGGCATTATCAGCTATTGATCTAATTAAAAACTCATATTTAAGTAGAACTGATGATGAAGACAGTATTTCAAACTGGGAAAGCTTAATTGAAATTCTTGGAAACGAGAGTAATCAAGAACAATTTTTAAGAAATAATTATAATGCTTTTAGAAGTGAGTATAACAATTTAAGCCTTCCTCTTACCACTAATCCAAAGTACGATATTGCAAACAAAGCAACAAGATCAAATGTTATAAAAATATACGGTTCTTTGGTTGATAGAAAAGATTTTATGGAGTTTTTAACTTTAAATGCAAAGTATAATTCATTACTAACCGGTGAAGAAAAGCTTCAAATAGATGTTTCTGAAGAATTTAAAACAACTTTTAAAAATTTTAGAAATGCCAATGCTACATCAGCATTTACGCTATTATTGTATCTGTTGAGAAACCAAATCGTCTTTGGCTTTGATGATACTCAATTGCTTGACTTGTTTGAATTAACATTAAAGTTTTTTATTAGACGTAATCTAACTAATAATCCTTCCACTGGTGCTTTACCTCAAATATTGATGAACATAATTGAAAGAATAAATCAATTAGATAAAAAGAATTTTGCGGATGTTCGTAAAATACTATTAGATGAGTATCAAAATAAAACATCAAGTAATGAAGCAGTTAAAGAAATACTTTATGGTGATATATATGACACTAATAGAGATATGGCAAGATATTTGCTATGTTCTTTGTGTAAGTTTGAAGATAAAAACGAGAAGAAGTTTATAGACTTGTGGGAGAAAAAGGATGACAAGTACATATGGACAATAGAGCATATTCTCCCAGAAGGAAATAAGGATGCAACAAATACTCCTTATGAGTGGATCGAAATGATAAAACAAGGTGATGTAAAGTATAAGGATTATTCGAACGAAAAAGTTTATACATTGGTAAAAGATTATAGACATAAAATAGGCAATCTAACAATGACAGGATATAACTCATCGTTAGGAAATAAAAAGTTTTTTGATAAAAAAGACAGATATGATTCTAAAGGAGAAAAAATTGGATATAATAATGGCCTTAGTTTGAATGAATATGTATATGCACAAAGTGCTTGGTATATATCTAATATAGTTGAAAGGACAAAAGATTTAGCTGATGAAATAATAGCTAGACTTGAAATTAAGTAATAGTATGAAGAAATTATTAACTATATTACTAACAATTACTCTTATTTTACTAACATCTTGTGGTAACTCAAATAGCACACCTACTCCAACTACTGATGAGCCTAGTACAACAATTACTACGCCACAAGATGATAAGACAATAACTAAGGAAGATGAAACTGAAACTATAAAATTAACATTAAAAATAGATGACATAGAAGTAGATGTAATATGGGCTGATAATGATTCGGTAAATGCTTTGAAGAATCTAGCTAAAGATGGATTAACAATAAATATGAGTAAGTATGGTGGATTTGAGCAGGTAGGTTCAATTGGTTCTACATTACCATCAGCTGATACTAGAATAACTACTAATCCAGGAGATATAGTCTTATATTCTTCTAATCAAATAGTATTATTCTATGATTCTAATACATGGTCTTATACAAAATTAGGGCACATTAATTTGTCTAAAAGTGAATTAACTGATTTACTTGGTGATGAAGATGTTGTTATTACACTAAGTTTAGAATAAAGAACGAAAGGAGGTCTTAAAATGAAAAATCATTATGTTTCTCAATTCATTATTAGGCGTTTTTCTAACGCAATAAATGTTTTTGATGTTTATACTGGTAGAATAGATGAAAGTAAAAGACCTCACAAAGTTTTTTATAAAGATGACATTTATGATGAAGAGATTGAGAAGTTAGTAAATTTTAATATTGAAAGTCGAGTTTCAAACATTCTTAACAATAAGATATTGGTTGATGGAGATGTCGTTCTTACAAGAACAGAGTTAGAAACTTTGAAACGATATATGTTAATCTGCAGTGTTAGAACACAATCCGAAGATCAATTTTGCAGCATTTTAAAGAGCTTTGAACATAACGCTGAACATTATATTAATTTGTATCGAGAGTATTCCTTTTTGAAAAAGACAAAGGATTTAAATCTCTCTAATAGTGAACTGTATTTAAGAACTTTAAAAGTTTTCGCTAAAACCAACAATATAAGAGATATTGCATTAAACCCTCTAGCTACAAGAGAAATGTTGGCTTGGGCTATGCCATTTTTAGAATCGTATATAGCATTTTGGGATACTCCAAAAGATAAGGAATATATTTTAACTGATTGTGGAATGTGCAGTGAATATGAAGGATTCCATATGATTACTGGCGGCATTGATATTTCTAAAATGTCTTATATTTTGAAGCAAATAAAGAGTGGTAAATATCAATATGGTGGATTGATGGCTAGCTGTAGCGTAATGTTTGAAAACTATAACATTTATAACTTAAGTTCAACAAGATGTATGGTTGCAATTAATCCTTTCTTTAGATTATATCATAGTGCTCAAGTAGCATTTTTAGATAAAAACAATAATGGCGAACGTTTTACATTAGACAAGCCTGATATATGGCCTGCAATTATTCAAAATAAAGAATTATTTGATGTTCCCTTAAATAAGTATTCTCATAGTTTAGAGCCATTATCACCATACGCTCCAGACGATGAGTTTATATATAAACCTAAAGTCTTAACTGAAGAAGATTTGGTATATATAAATTCTTTAATGCTATTTCAAACTAAAGATATTATTGGATTTAATGATGCAACTAAGATAATTGATTCCATTTATTATTTCGTATGGTATAGTGCTAATTTCAATTCAGTAAAGTATAGTCGACAGCCATTAAATGAAGTTATGAATAATTTAGTTAATAATGTTGTCAATTCACCATTTAGAGATTTATGTAATTATTGCGATTCTAAAGGTGGAGTTAATAAAACTGAATTCATATTCTTATTTGAAAAGTTATTAAGCTACATATATAAAGATTTTAATGAGAATCCTTATATTTGCGAATATTATCTGAATACACCTGGAGAAACAGCAAATTGTAAGACGCTTGATTTCTTAGGTGAGGGCAAAAAGAAGCTTGATACATTTAAACAAATTCTAGAAAGAATCAAGGAGGAACGAAAGAATGCAAAATAAATTATTTAATGAATCACTTACAACAAGATTTAATACTCTTGAAAGAAATATAAAATCAAAGAGTAATTCTTTTTATGATTCCTATCTTGATCTATTAGAAGCTACAATTAAGTATTTCTTAGATGAAAACAATATAACATATGATGATTCTAGAACATGTGGCTATCTTGTTAAAGAAGAGTCAATTAAAAACTTCTTGATGAATGTACTTAAGTTAGATGATTATACATATAACAAACTTCCTGACTATATTAAGAAATGTAATGACCATAAGCATAAGAAAGAAAAAACATTAGGAATAGATAGTGTCATCAACTATTTAAAAGTTTATTATGATTTGATTAATTATTATATTGTCTTTATAAAAGGTATAAAGATTGAATATGATGCAGAGTACTTCACATCCATATTTGGTGAAACTGAAAGATTAAATAATGAATATAGAGAAGAAGTTCTGAGACTAAAAGATGAACTTAAGGAATCTTATGATAACAAAAAATTATCTGAACAAGACTTAGAACAATATAAATCATTATTATCTATCAAAGATATTGAACTTTTAAATCTTGATGAACAAAATCAAAGGTTACAAGCTCAAATCAGTATTTTAAAAGATATTAAGTTAAATTCAATGGAAGAAAAACTAAATAAGACTATTGATATGCTTAATAATATGCAGGATTATTTAGTAGAAAATAGAATTATTGCTAGAAGAACATCAAAATTAATTGATGGTAGAGATATAACTGATGAAGAACTAGCAGCTGAAAGATTAAAGTTGGAGGCAATTAAAAATGGAAAATAAGCCTCAAAATGTATTTGAAAAACTTGATAAACAAGGCGAGCAAATAGAAGACATATCACAAAAACTTGAAGGTATTAGCATAAACGATTTGTATGCTTTAGCAAAAAGAACCTTGGATTATGGTGACTATCAAACTGCTCAAAAATACTATAATCATATTAGCTTTCTAAAACCTCTGGATTGGGAAGCTCCTTTATATGCTTCATTATGTAATTTTAAAGGATACCATGACATGTTTTTCTGGACTAAAGTTCCTGAACAAGTAGAAAAAATAATTGTTTCTACGATTAAATATATTAATAACTTAGAATTGGATTTTGATAAAAAAGAAAAAGAAATGTCTAGGTGTGTTGAAATTATAAAGAATGAAATGCTAAGGACAAAAGATCATTATTTTAAATATAAAAAGGAATATGATGATGCTGATTCTGATTATATCTATATTCTTGAAGAGTACTTTATAAATGTCTACAATGATATAAAAGATATAGAGTTAAAATCAATTAAAGATTTTAATATTGCACTTGCTGAAAATTGTTTAAGCCTGATTGAATTGACAAAGAAGCTTTCTTCAAAAATATCTAAAGATTTATACCATGAATTAATAGGTATTTCATCTAAAAGCTTTGAGATTGATATTGACAAAGTAGTTGAAGAAAACAAAGCAATTGCAAAACCTAAAAATGATTTATCACTTGAAGAGATAAAAGAAATTAAGTTAATAGGAAAGATGTATTTTGAATATAATGATAAAGTTATTTCAAAACGTCACTTTAAAAATAAAATCATAATTTCTAGCATATTGATATTATTATCGTTGACTGGAATTGTTTCTTCATTTTTATCTAAAATTTGGTTAAGTTTGATTTATATTTTACCTTTATTGTATGGCCTTTACTTAATTAGTGCTGGTTTCACGCAAAAAGAAAGAATAAAATGTAATTCATTATTTTCTCCTAAACGAGAGTACAATAGACTAACTTCTGATGGTAATATTGTGACAGAAAATAAGGTGAATATAATTAAAATAGTATTTGGAATAGGCAGTGTCGCATTGATTGGATTAGGAATATTTTTCTTTATTTCAATATTTAACTACGAAGAGTTGAATTTAACATTAAGAATAATCCTTATGATATCAATGGTTTTAGACGCAGTTGTTTATTACTTAGCTTATTTAAAATTTAGTAATGAATATCATTCTAAATTTAATGGAACATATTCATATTTATATAATGGCAAATATTACAAATTTGATAGATAAACATATTTCATAATTGTGTTACAAGAACAGGGCTGAATTCGTGGAAATTCGGCTCTTTTTTTGATATAATATAAGCGTGTCAGAAGAATACTCTGGAGCATTGGTACAAACATACCTTCGCAAAGGAGGTATTGCATATGACACAAGTAGATGAAAGACTAGCTAAGGTTGGTCAAAATCTTAAAAAATTTATTTCTGAATCTAAGTATAAAACACAAGTTTCTTTCGCTTTGGATGGTATGGGTCAAGACCCTTCAGTAATCCGTAGATGGATTAAACATGGTGTTAATAGTTTATCTACTATTATGTATATTGCTGAGGTTTTAGAAATAGATTTTATGGAGCTTCTTAAATAGGAGGCTCCTTTTTTACGCCTAAATTTGGGCTTTAAGCCTTGATATATATATATATATTACAATTAAATAAAGACGTTTTGAGCGTAATTATAGTGCAAATGGTGTCCTATGACGGACTCCGATTTCAGCATAAAATTTAGTTGTAAAAGTTAATAATTTTGTGAACTCGAGTAGGAAAAAGAGGTAGTGCAAATAGCGTCCTATCGAGAAGAATTATTACTTGATAAACTATAAGTGAAATTGGAGGAAAAGAGCAATGATGGAAACTAAAAACTATTATGAAGTAATCGCTAAATGTGGACACGTAGGTAAGAAACATTATGTACCAGTTAAATTTGCAGTAGTAGCTGAATCCGGTAAAGAAGCAGCTAAAAAGGTAAGACAATTTCCAAGAGTTAAACACGATCATAAGGATGCAATTCTAGATGTTAGATGTATTACATTAGAAGAATTCTTAGAAATTAAAGAGATTAATGATAATGATCCTTATCTAAAATGTCATTCAAGACAAGAACAAAATCTAATAGTTAATCTAGCAAAAAGAATGGTTGCTGATCTACATAATGTAAAACAAACATTTGATAAACAAGCAAGAAAAGATAGAGTTGCTTATAAATTAAGAAAATTCAAAATCTTAGAAGAATCTTCAAAGAAGGATGATTACTGCTATGCGTATTAATTCTATTAAATATAATAATTCACATGTTGATGGCCCTGGAATTAGAACTGTACTATTTATGCAAGGATGCAATATCCATTGTAAAGGATGTCAAAATAAATCCACATGGGACATCAATAAAGGCAAAGAAGTAAGTATTGATGACTTAGTAAATGAGTTAAAGCAAAAAGTATTTAATAAGAAAATAACTATTTCTGGAGGTGAGCCATTGGTTCAAAAAGATGAATTAGTAAAACTTATTGACAAACTTGCTGAAGAAGGCTTTGATATAGCTTTGTATACAGGACACACAAGAGATGAGGTTCCTTCCGAAATTGTTCCAAAGCTTAAATATTTAAAGACTGGTAATTTTATTCAAGAATTAAAAACAACAATTAAACCTTTTGTAGGTTCAGAAAATCAAATTTTTGAGGAGGTATCTAAGGATGAAACAACTAAATAATGATAATGCTGCTAATAGAACTAGTTATGTTGGATACGTATATAACGTAGGTGAAAAAGAATATAAAAACAAGATATTAAATAGTCTTCCAAAAGAGTGGGCAGATTTACATAGAACTGGTGCAATTCATATTCATGATTTGGATGCTTATGATTTAACTTATAATTGCTTAACATTTGATATCATCAATAAGTTCCCATATTATGAATTCAAAATGTTTAGTGGACAAGGAAAAATCATTCATTTGTTTGAATTTATCAAAGATTTATTTACTAAACTAGGCAATGAACAATCTGGTGGTATGGCATTTGCTAATTTCGATAATGAAATAGCTGAAATCTTATCTACACTTGAAATTGATTATTCAAAGTATAAAGATTTAATTAGTGATTCAATTGCTGAATTAATATTATGGTGTAATGGGAATCACTCAAGAATGGGTCAAACTAGTTATTATGTGACTTTAAATATTGGTTTAGCAAGAAATGAATGTGCTAGATTCATTGCTCATGAAGTAATTGATAGATTCTTAAAATTAGGTGATATGGTATTTAAACCAAATATCGTATTTAAAGTAGTTGATGGAATAAATAATAAACCAAATGATCCTAATTATGATCTACTTAAATTAGCTCTAAATTGCTCGTCTAAAAAGATGATTCCTACTTATCTACTTTGTGATTGTAAAGGTGATAAAGAAACAAATCCTGAAAGATTATCAGTAATGGGGTGTAGGACTAGAGTTGTATCCGACCTTTATGGTGAAGATGGTGCAATGGGTAGAGGTAATATCACAAATATTTCTATTAATCTTCCTAGACTTGCTTTAGAGATTGATAAGAATAATAAAGAATTATCAATTGATGAAAAATTTGATCTTCTTAAATCAAAATGGGATGAAGTGGCGATAGTTACAAAAGATATCTTACTTGATAGATATCATAAGGTTTGTAAAAGAACTCCTGATGATTTTCCAACTAATAGTAGCTATCATCTATGGTGCGAAGATTTCAAAGGAGATTTAGAAGAAGTATTCAAGCATGGAACATTATCACTAGGATTCATTGGATTAAGTGAAGCTATAGAAGTTATTACTGGTTCAAAGTATTATTCAAGCATGGATAATTATATTATGACTTTGGGCTTCGTAAAGCATATGAGAGATTATTGCGATTTCTTAAAGAATGAATACAAGCTTAATTTCTCATTACTTGCAACATCAGGCGAATTAATTAGTGGTAGATTCATTGATTTTGATAAAAATCTATATAAACCAGATGTTGATATTTTTACAAAAGGTTATTATACAAATTCATTCCATATAGATGTTGATTCAAGGCTACCTGGATATAAGAAGATTCAACTTGAAGGATTATTCCATGAAATATGTAATGGTGGATGTATTACATATATCGAACTTGGTGAAGCTCCACTAGGTAATGAAGAATCGCTAGAAGAATATATCAATATAGCAGTTGAAGCAGGTGTACATTATCTAGGCTTCAATTTCCCTAAAGATGTATGTAATGATTGTGGAACAACTGGTGTATTTGATTTCTGTCCTAAATGTAAATCAAAGAATATAACTAGAATTAGAAGAGTGTCTGGCTATCTAGAAATATTAGATGGTTTTACTAAAGGTAAAAAAGCTGAAGAGAAAAATAGGAGGAAGAATTAACGGATGATATATTATATTTCTGATACCCATTTTAATGACCAAAAGATATTTGATAAATGTAAGAGACCATTTGAATCACTTGATGAAATGAAAAATACAATTATCAAAAAATGGAATAAAAAAGTTAAAGATACAGACATTGTCTATGTTCTTGGTGATATAGGCAAAGATGATGATCCATCTACTATAGATATCTTTAAAAATTAAAAGGTCATAAGCACCTTATAGTAGGAAATCATGACCATGATATGATAGATGCTATTAAGAAATCTAATGTATTTGAATCCATCAAGTTTATTGATCTAATTATTGATGCTGATTATAAAGTTTGTGTTTGTCATTATCCACTTATGGATTGGATGAAGTTCAATAGAGATGGACTTTTAGTTTATGGACATATCCATAATAAAACCGAAAATAATGGCTATGCTTATAAGTTAATGAAAGACTATTACAAAAACTTAAAAGCATATAATGCTGGAGTCGATGTAATAGACTTTGAGCCAAGAACATTAAAAGAATTAATGAAACTTAAGGAGGTAAACAAGAATGAACCATATATCAATTGAGGGTATGGATGGAGTTGGTAAATCAACTACATGTAAATTGCTTGCTGAGAAACTAGGATATATATTTGTTGAAAAGCCATTGCATTATTTACTAGATGATAGTGATGATGAGGTTAAACAATATCAGAAAGTTGCTAAGAGAGTAAATGCCAATCCTGATAGAAATTTTACTGCTTGGTATTATGGATTAAATAATATTTATCTTTATGAAAAATTCAAAGATCAAAATATTGTTACTGACCGTCATATAGTTTCAAATTATTGTTGGAGTGGTACAACATATAATAAAGATATATATAATCTAATCTTAAAGAAAATTGGAAAACCAAAACTTACTGTAATTCTATATGCTACACCAGAAGCAATACTAGCTCGCCTTAAGAAAAGGGATATTAATGATTCTGATATTGCTAAAGTTAGTAAAAGTGAAAAGGCATATGAGAGAATGATATATTTTTGTGAAACCAAGAAACTTGAATATATTGTTATAGATACAACAAATAAAGATGTTGAAACAGTAGTTGATGAAATTTTGAAGAGAATTGAGGTGCTTTAATAGGATGAATGTTGATAGTTTAAGACTTGCAAAGGATATGAAGTATGAGGCCCTTTATTGGGCTTTAGGCTTTGAAAAACTTAATAAAGGTATATTTACTAAAGTTTACAATAAGAAGCTTAAAGTTGAAATTAATGCCGATAAGCAACAGGTTGATTTAGGTAATAAGATTTCTATTGTTAATGGAGAAACTTTACTTTTAACAACACATAAAAGTTTTGTTATCTTAGAATGTATCGATAAATTATTGACTATGGGATATAAACCTAGTGAGATAATTATAGATCTAGATAACGAGTATGACATTTACTGCAAAGATTTATACATTAAATGCTATGAATGGAATCATCTTGAAGAAGATAAAGTAGAATTCAAGAAAGATATATTCAAATCTATTTCTTATGAGTCTAGATTAATCAGTGGAGTAATTGAAAGAAGAACATCGATTAAAACTGCTGATGGATTTATCTATAATCATGGCATCTTTGAATGTGAATCAAGATTAGATAATTATAATTTGTATAATTCTAGTTATATTATCTCAGATGATTTCATTGTTAAGGCTGGAGTAGCAACTAAATATACTGGTAATAAAAGTATAGTTGTAGTTCCTGAAGGTGTTACTGAACTGGCACCATGTTTATTCTGGGATAATCAAGTAATTGAAGAAGTAATTCTTCCAGATACATTAGTTAACATTTCAGGTGACACATTCTATAATTCATCTAACCTTAGAAAGGTTAATATCCCAAAAAATGTAAAGTTTATGGGTAATAATCCTTTTGCTGGATGTCCTAATATAGAAGTAATTAATGAATCACCATATTTCAATTTTGTTGATGGTATTTTATATAATAGAGATTTTACAAGACTTATTTATTATCCTATTTCTAAAAAAGATGATAGATATGAAATAAAAGAAGGATGTAGAATCTTAGGAAAGCATTCATTTTATCTATGTGATAATCTTAAAGAAGTAGTTATTCCATCATCAATCATTAAATTAGAAAACAATCCATTCTCTGGATGTACAAAGATTAATCTAGTTAATAAATCTGATTATTATCACATCGATGATTCTGTTATTTATGATAAAGATTATTCATCAGTAATTGGTTGTCTTAATTCAATTAATACCGATTTCCTAGTTCTAAAAGATGTTAAGAGAATTTGTAGAAATTCATTTTGGAATTGTAAAGGAATTAGAAAGATAGTTCTTCCAAAAACACTTGAATCCATTGGATATAATCCATTTGTTAGCTGCTCTAATATTGAATTTGAATCTAATAGTGAAAACTATATGGTTTACAATAATGCATTATATACAGCTGATAAATCAAAATTGGTTTGTTATCCAGCTAAATATGCTATTGGCGATATTTATCTTCCTGATGAAGTTATAACACTTGAACGTGGAGCATTCTCAGGTTGTGATAGGATGACTAATATCCATTTGCATAATGTTTCAATTATCTCAAAGACTTGTTTCACAAATTGTAATTCATTAGAAAGAGTATATTGCTCAGATTTGGTTACTTATATTGGCGAATGGGCGTTTGCTCATTGTGCTAATTTAAAAGAATTATCAGTATATAAAGATTGTTTTATAGACAATAATGCTATATTAAATAGTCCAGTTAAGATTAATAAAAGAGAAGAATTATCTAATTATGTAATAGAATCTGATAATTTATTCACTTTAAAATCAATGATTAAATCATATAAAGGCAAGATTAAATCAATATTAATTGATCCACCATATAATTCACATATTGATTATATTGGTTATCAAGATGCATTTGATGGCTCTTACGATAAGTTTATGGCAACTAGAATTAAATTGGCACATGAATTATTATCTAATGGTGGATTCTTATTGATTAATATTGATGAAGGTGAAGTAGATAATCTTACTAAATTATGTAAAGATTTATTTTATAAAGTAAAAGTTTGTAAATGGGAAAAACTTCATCCATATTTCGATAAGAATAGAAATGTAGATCCTAATAAAAAGGTTGTTAAATACGAATTTATTATTATTTGTTTTAAATCTAAAGAATCTAAATTAAATAATTTAAAACAACCTTATTTAGAAGGTGACATATTAAAAGAAAAAGATTCTAAAGTTCCTAATATCTTCAGATGTTTCGGAACTAATTCATCAGCTAAAGATGAAATAAAAGAAATATTTGGAGATAGAACATATTTTCAAACACCTAAACCCTTAAAGTTATTAAAAGAACTAGTTAGAGCAACTGCAAATAAAGATTCAATTGTTTTAGATTTCTTTGCAGGTTCAGGTACTACAGGACATGCAGTTATTGATTTAAATAAAGAAGATAATGGCAATAGAAAATATATTCTAATATCTAATAATGAATCTAATATCTGCAAAGATGTAACTTTAAAAAGGATTAAGATGTTTGATTCAAATGTTAATTTCATAGTCTAGATTAAGAGGACTCGTTCCTCTTTTCTAGTAGTGCAAATAGCGTTCTATTCTTGGCACAATTTTAAAGATAAAATAGAAGCGTAAAAAGGAGATGAAGCAAATGAGATATTTAGTGTTTGATTTGGAATATGCAACTTCAAAAGGCGGAGTAAGTAAAATTTGTGAATTTGGTTATGTTGTAACTAATGAGAAGTTTGAAATAATTGAAAAAGGTAATTTCATAATTGATCCATACATAAATAGAAACGAATGGGACTACAGGGTAGTAAGGAAAATATTAACGAGAAAAATATGGGAATATGAAAAATCTCCTAGATTTGATGAATATTATGATGAAATATCAGGATTAATTAAAAATGCCAACTATGTTTTAGGTCATTCTCTTGATGGTGATGCCAAAGCATTAAATGATGACTGCAAAATATATGGATTAGAAAGCATTAATTTTGATTTTTATGATATCAAATTATTTTATAAAGCATTTAATAATTCAAAAAAGGACATATCAGTTACTAATATTTTAAGTGAACTAAAAATTGATGGTGACAAAAACGAACATGATGCAGGAGCAGACGCTTATAATACAATGCTTGTATTAAAAGCAATGCTAAAAACACTTAATCTAAGTTTAGAAGAACTAATTGAATTATGTCCTGAAGCTAAAAACAAAAACGAAAATTATGTCGTCGAGTCAATTGCAATTAATCAAATGATTAGAGAAGAACAATTTGAAAAAGAGTTAGAAGGTACTGGCGATAATACTCTAAGAAGATGGCATATAAATAGCAGATTATTTCTTCAATTTTTAGATAATGTTCAGCCACAAGCAGAATACGATAAAAAACTTCAGGGATTAAAATTCTCTATATCAATTAATTATGAAGAAAATCATTATAAGCAAATGTTAAATATCGTACAATTGCTTTGTAATTATGGTGCAACTTACGTTATGAAAGCAAGTTTAGCTGACGTATTTGTAAAGTATGATATATTGTTTGAAGATGGAACTTTTAAACCATGTTCTAAATTGAAATATGTAACTGAAGCATGTACTAATGGTTCAAAAATTGAAATCATTTCGTTTGAATCTTTTATGGATATGTTAGGAATTACTGAAAAGCAATTGGACGAAATGCCTATGGTTTCATTCGATTGTCTTTATAGAGAAGATGCTAAAACTAAAAAGATACTTCAAAATAAAGTTAAACAAGAGGCCAAGGCTGATTCATCAAATAGCACAGGCACAACAGTAGGAGATTTATTTCCTAATTTATTTAAAAAGCTAAAAGGTGAAGATGAATAGTGTCACATTTGTCATGCCAGTCACGTGTCCCTATATATAAATTCTAAAATATATAAAAAAAGGTGCACCTTAGGTTTAAAAAGGTGCATTGTATTAAGATTACTTACCTTTCACATAAGAAGTAATAGGTTTGATACGAATTGTGTCAGACCTTTTTTCTTTGGGCTCTGTCAAAAATTCTACTGATAAAAACCCCTATCCACTTTGAAGTGGGTGGGGGTTTTGTCAAACGATGTAATCATTACTTTTTAGTTAATATAATTTTGAAATTTTGCACATTACTATCATACTTGATTTATAATATAAATGATATTTTTTTATAGCTGTTAAAAAATCTGCTGATATCAGTAGAAATTTTGACAGCTTGTTAAATCAGTAGAATTCTTTATATGACTAAGTAAATTAGTCAGTGGGTATAGCAGTTATTGTTATATGCTTACTGACTTTTTAAAATATAGTAAAATAGAAAGAAAGATGATGTAAATATATAAATAATATCGTATAATATTATTTAGGTATAGTAATGAAAAAGTTAGATAAAGTATTAAAAATTTTTAATAATAAAGAATTAAAAGAAAAGTGGTTAATAGCAAAAAATAGAATGCAGTTTGTATTTTTTAAAAGAAAAATTTGGGTACACTCAACAAGAAATTGCGGATAAAATGGGAGTAATGCGTCAACAAATAACCAGATTTGAAAATATGAGTAATTTCCCAACTATTTTCTTTTTAGTAAAATATGCAAATGCATTAGGTACAGAAATAGATGTTGTTCTAAAAGGTGTAGAATTAATAGGGGTGACAAATAATGAACAAGTATGAGATTGTTAAGTTTGTTGATGATGAAGTAAAATTAGATGTCAATATTTCTCCGTTAGAAAAAACAATATGGATTAATATCGAGCAAATATCCGTCTTATTAGAAAGGGATAGATCGGTAATAAGCAAGCATATTAAAAATATTTTTTTAGAAGGAGAACTTTTGGAAGAATCAGTTTGTGCATTTTTTGCACATACTGAAAATGATGGGAAGATATATAATGTTAAATATTATAATTTGGATATATAGGAGGTAATTTAAGTGTCTGAAAAAGA
>ERZ835980.794-NODE-794-length-40985-cov-20.816736_pt1 | contig 40985 bp, 34 predicted proteins | sample MGYA00519943_ERZ835980 | MGnify/ENA primary metagenome ERZ835980 (study PRJEB31850, sample SAMEA3708791) | human gut metagenome | biome: human gut; feature: human-associated habitat; material: faeces | place: China | collected 2014 ... | reverse complement strand
GGAAAAAGGAGAAAAAAAGAAAAGGGTGCGCCATGGACTTATGACACACCCTCATCATCGTGAGTTTAGGAAGTTTCTTCATAGCAAAGGGCATGGTTGACGATGCCCATAAGAAAGTGTATGTGTTGGACGGCAACGTTCCAATTCTGGTAAAACAAACCACGATGGATGAAACCTTTGACGTAGAGGCAAAAAGTGATATAGAAATGTTCCACCAGTTCTTCTTCACTCTCGCACCGGATGACAAGTATATCCAATATACGATGCGCAAGGCAATGTATCTCGTTGACGAGACCGGTCTGGCACAGTATAATGCCTTGAAAGAAAAGGGCTTCTATAACAACATCATCGGTACGAGCACTATCTGCAGCATCTATTGTGACAGCATCAAGCTGAACACCGACTCCCTCACCTTCGTCTACTATGGCAGACAGCGAATAGAGCGCAGAACCAGTATTCTGATGCGCCAGCTTGTAACGGCAGGAAACTTGAAGCATGTTCCTCGAACCGAGAACAATCCTCATGGAATCCTCATCACCAACTGGAGAACCTTGAAAAACAAGGATTTGGAAGAAACCAAGAAGTCAGATTATTAATTCATACACCTATATAATATGGATATAAAGAAAATAATTGCAGGAGAACAAATGCCGGATAAGAATGATCCTCGTTATAAGGAGCAATATGAGCGAGAGGTGGAAGCCGGCAGGAAATTTGCCAACAAGACCAAGCTCACGCTCCTGGTAATGAAAATACAATCCTGGGCAAATGTTCATCGGGTAGGATTTCTGGTGATTGTCTTCGGATTTGTCATCAGTCTTTTTGCCCTTAACATCATCAACATGATCAGATATTATAAGGCAAGCCAGAACGTACCACACCGTACAGCTGTAGAGCAGGTGGACCAGGCTTTGCGCCAACAGCGTGAACTTAAAAAAGCGAGATAATTATGGATATAAAGAAAATTAACTTCAAACAGCCCAAGTATCTGTTGCCGGCAATCATCTATCTGCCTCTTCTGTTCGTAGGCTATTTTCTCATTGATGCATTCAATGTGGAAGTTGCAGATACTACCAACAAGAAGTTGAAGACAACAGATTATCTGTCGAGTGAATTGCCGGAGGCATATACCGACAGCATTCTGGGAGACAAGATGGACAATACTGAAGATCAGTTTGGTAAAATCTCAGACCTTTCCGGAGTGCAGAATGTGGAGAGCGATAATGACTCTGTCAATCAGAAAAAGGATTTTGAGTCAAAGTACAGCGAGGATGAAGCCAGGAAGGTTCGCATACAGCAAGCCGAGGAAAAGCGAAAGCTAGCAGAAATGCAGGAACGTGTGAGAGCCAACCGCAGCGATACCAACAAGGACGATTTCGTAGATCCTCTGAAAGACTCTGAGATTGCTTCTGCCCAACGCCGGAGAAGACAGAGAAGTTGGGAAGAGATGAATAAGACCCTCTCTGGAAGCGACAGCTATATGGCAAGCAATGACGAAACTTTCTCAGAAGGTGAATCCCATGAAAATGGCAATACTGCCAGTGGAACTCCTTCTACAGGAAGTACAGCCTCTAATAACAGCCATTCAGATAACGCTTCTTATGGCAACAGCAGAACCGCTGACAGTGAAGACGAGCCGGAAAAGGTAGTGAAGAAGACCAAACAGGTATCAGATTACTTCAACACTTTAGGTGCAGCCAACGGCAAGAACAAACTCATTTCAGCCATCATTGATGAAGAGGTGAAAGCTGTAGATGGTAGCAGGGTAAGACTCCGCTTGTTGGACGATATAGAGATTGGAGACGAAACCATCAGAAAGGGAACCTATCTGTATGCCACCATGAGCGGTTTCGGTAAACAACGTGTACAGGGCAAGGTAGAAAGCATCTTCTATGATGAAGACATCATCAAGGTAAGTCTCAGTATCTATGATACCGATGGTATGCAGGGCTTGTATGTTCCTCTGAGCAGTTTCAGGGAAACCACCAAGGATGTAGCCAGTTCAGCCATGCAGGGCGGTTCCATGCTTGACAACTCAACCACGTCATCTTCCGGTATTCGCAGCTGGGCTAGCCAGGCTGCCCAGAATGCCACCCAGAAGGTTATGAACGCCTTCGGTACAGCCGTGAAGAAGAACAAGGTACGTTTGAAGTATGGCACTAAGGTTTATCTTGTTGATGAAAGCCAGAAAGACAAACAGAAAAGAAAGTAAAACAAAAAGAAAGTAACAATATGAAGAATATTAAAAAGAGAGCCTTTACACTGTTTTTCATGTGTTTGGGTATAGCTTTAGGAACATTTGCCCAAAAGGGCTTTAACAATATGGAACAGCTCACCATCAATGAGCATGTTTCCACTGTTATCACAGCATCAGAACCCATCCGTCTGGTGGATATCTCAACCGACAGTATTGTGGGCGATAAGCCTTTGGATAATGTCATCCGTCTCAAACCGATTACAGGTAATCATAAGGATGGCGAAGTGTTGGGTATCGTTACCATTATCACGGAGCGTTACAGAGTACAGTATGCTCTACTCTATACCAGCAGGATAGAAGAGGCGGTTACCGATAAGGAAGTGGAGCTTATTGAGCGCAATGCCTTCCATAATCCCGATGTAAGTATGTCAACGGTAGATATGGTAAGCTATGCCATGAAGGTATGGCAAAGTCCTGCCAAGTACAGAAGTACCTTCACCACCCACAACAAGATGACCATGCGACTGAACAACATCTATGTGGTAGGAGAATATTTCTTCATCGATTTCTCGGTATCAAACAAGACCAATCTTCCTTTCGATATTGACGAGTTAAGAGTAAAGCTTCAGGACAAGAAACAGCAGAAGGCAACCAACGTACAGACCATCGAGCTGAAACCTGCTCTGGTACTGGACCGTTCTGTAAGGTTCAAGAGCGGCTATCGGAACATCATCGTTCTGAAGAAGATGACCTTCCCTAACGATAAGGTACTCACCATTGAGTTGTCGGAAAAGCAGATTTCCGGACGAACCATTTCCATGAACCTCGACTACGAGGATGTGTTGGCAGCAGATGCCTTCGATACACTTCTCCTCAGAGAACAATAAAGCAAATAATATATGAAAAAGATACTATCTGTTATGTTCGCCCTGTTCTTGGCAACAGCAATGTATGCCCAGAGTCACGGCAACCATTTGATGTTAGGTGTCGGTGGCAGCTACCCCCAGGGGGTAGAAACCACCCTCTCCTACGAACATGAAACCGACTATCACAATGCCTGGGAGTATTTCGGAACCATGTATCTGAAATATAAGAAAGACGAGGAAGCCGGTCATATTACCAGTGATTCCTTCTGGCGCAACTACCGTGCGTGGACAGTGGGCTTTGCCTACAAGCCATGCGTGAATAGAGGAAGGAACCATCATGGAAACGTAAGAGTAGGTGTCAGCTGTGGTAGTGACCTCGACAAGGTAATTACCGCCGGTCATATCGGCTATGAGCACACCTATAACCTCTATAATGGTTGGAGTGTGTTCTTTCAGGTGAAGGAAGATATTGTCATAAGAGGCGAAGATACCTTCAGAACAGGTGCAGCCTTCGGTGTAAAAATCCCATTATAAAAAGTAATCATTATGAAATCAGTAATAAAAGGTATCACTCATCCGGTTCTGAGCATGATGCTGATGATATCCATCACAATTTTCAGCACCTCGTGTGACAATCACGAACCCATAGACAGAGACATACATGTAGGCTATGTTCTCTGTAATGACCATAGCTGCATGGATACGGCTTCCTATTTCAACCAGACAAAAAGAAAGGCAGTAGGCGTTGTTTTTGCCGAAAAGACAGACGATCACCCTGCCCTGGCAGTCATGTTTGATGAAGTCAATGAAGTGTTCTGTGATTCCGTGGGTATGGTCAATGGAACCAGTACAGACGTAACATCTTTCTGTGGCTTCAAGAATACCGTAGCCATGTATAACAGCTACAGCGCAGAAACAGGCAAGGGTTCTCCTTTAGCCATGGAAATGATTAATTTTCATGCTAATGGTCAGAGCGACTACCTTCCCAGTGTAGCCGAACAGCGTTTATTGGCATCCTCATCGAGAGTTATCAATCCAGTTCTGGAAAGACTTGGTGGTACACCTATAGCCTTGGAAGGAGACTGCTGGTATTGGACATCAACGGAAGTAGAGGATAATCCGGGAGTTCAAGCCTGGCTCTGCTCTGCTGATAATGGTAGGTTTCTCGCTACCCCAAAAACGCAGCGGCATAAAGCCAGAGCTATAGTAGAGATATATGATCCTGAGTAAACAACTTAAAAATATAGAATTATGGCAACTTGGTCAGTATTATGTAAATCCCTTCTTAAAAGTGCAGGTGCGGCTGTAGCCCATACAGCTAAAAGTGGAGTAAAATTTGCTGCAGCCCACCCTAAAACGGGTGTTGCAGGATTAGCAATTGCACTTCCTATAGTAGGCTATAAAAAAGGACTTGTTAACTTTGCAGCAGAAAAAGTGTTTGGCAAAGGAAATGAAGGTAAAGGACTTATTGAGCCGGCTTCTACCGCACTTCTTGGGAGTCATAAAGATGCTTATGGTAATGAAAAACCTGTAAGCGAAAAAACCGTTGACACTCTTTTAGGTGACGGCACATATTCCTCTCTTAAAACCGGAGTTGGCAACGTAGGTGCTGAAGGTGCAGATGTCTATTATCGTCTGAAGGACACGATAGGCAACGTAGGTGCTGAAGCCGGTAGTCTCTATTACAATGGAAAGGAATATGTAGGTGGTTTGTTCAACGGCAATGGTATGGTCAACCATGGTAATGGCTATTACGATCCAACCACAGCCCAATATCCTAGTATGTCAGCAGTACAGGGCGAACAGGGTCAGACAGGAATGGGCGGTGGTTTGATGAATAACATCAACTCAGCCCTTTCGAATGTTACTGGTGGTAATATCAGTAAGATGAACCTTGCCAGTTTGCTGTTGGCATCCTATATGATGTTCGGACGTTTCGGATGGCTTAGCAAGATAGCTGGTCTAGCCTTAGGTGGTATGACCATGAAAAATGTAAATCAGCGTTCTGTTCTTAACCAGGAACAGCAGATGAATCGCCAAATGCAAGCTGCCGCCCCTCAGGTAGCAGCAACACCTGCCCCAGAAGAAGAACATTCCATGACCGTTCATCGTGGACGTTAATGTATTTCCATAAAACCATGAGGTGAGGAGCTATCCTCACCTCTTAAAAATAATAAGTATGAAACAAAATTATAAAGATATGCTTCTGGAAAGTGCCAGTGGTTATATGATGCCTTTCCCTCTGGAAGAAAAAGACAACATACAGGCTTCCCTAGCCTTTGGCGAACAGAATCATCCCTTGACAGGAGAAAAGTTTTTCCACAAAGGAATTGATTTTCCTGCTAGTGATAAACCTCTCTATGCCATTGCCACAGGTGTCATCACCGGTGCCGGACAGGATGCGGTTTACGACAACTATATTGTAGCCAAATATGGCAAGTATGAAGTTACCTACGGTCACATAGCAGAAGCCTATACCCCTTACGGAACCCAGGTTGTTGCTGGTCAGGAAATCGCAAAGAGCGGACGATTCCTTCATATTGGAGTACGCTTTGATGGTGCAGAGATCGATCCTGCCGAGTTTCTGAGTATGATATGGGCGAACATCGAACAGCTGGCAGCCATGGGAATCAGTCAATTGCCATCCATGGAAACACTGGGAGACAAGAAAGTAGAAAACAGTTTTGGACAAGACAAAGATGCCCTATTAATGATGATGCTCCGTTGGCTTCCAAGCTACTGGAATGACCTCGTGAGTGGAGCATATACCTCTTCAAAAAGGGCAGATATGTCTTTACGCAACATATTCCGTCAGGCAGCCGAGAAGAATTACTTTTTTGAAAGCATGCCTTCAATAGGTAATCCCCTCGGACTCTCCGGAAGAAGTAGCATCCTTGCCGGTAAGGTGCAGGATATCTTGATAGATGATTTTCTCAGCTATATGGCTTTGAATCATAACATCTATCTTCCTACTTGGGATGAAACTCAAAAAAAAAACTTTTTGAAGAAATTGCCGACGACGGAAAAACCATAGATCCTCTGCTTGATTTACAGATTGACGTACAGAGTTATGATATAGACAGAGAAGCTTCTGTATATTTTGACAATTCTGGTACGAGATGCTGGACGAAAGCCTGGTTTAATGGTAGAGAAAAGGGAGAGAAGGCTATTGAGATTACACGCCAGCTAGCTTTAAAGTTCATTTCAGACCAGATAGGTTTGAATGAATGGCTTTCCCGGTACTATCCGAAACAGATGTCTGTTTACTATAAAGCCATAGAGCAGGCTCGTCAGCAGATTTTAGGTTTTTAAAAACAGAATTATGGCAAAAGTAAATAACTATCAAACCTTCTCGCAGGTTGACTATTGCATCAAGCAGTATTACAGTAAGTACATGGCTTCCACTCTGGTTCAAGAGAAAAAGAGAATAGAAAAGAACCAGACAAAGGAGTTCATGGATGCCATAGACAAGGAGGACAACCGTTCCATTTGGGCACAGGCTGTTGACAGCAGACACGGAGTAACCCCTGCTTATCGTGCAAAAAAACAAGTAGATGCCAATGGCAAATGGAATAAGATGTCTACAGACGATCTCATTGAAAGATGTAATCTGAGATGGAACAAAGATAAGAGATTGCAGAATGACTACAGTACATTCGTTTATGCTTTCTATGAAAATCTTGTGGTACAGAATGGCGGTAAGGAATCCAAGAAACTTTTTGAATATGCCCAGTCTTATGTGATGCACCGCTTTGAGATGCTTATGGTAGAGCAGCTAGCTAGAGAAAAGGTTCCAAGAAATACCGCAAGTTACATAGCGAGAAAAACTTTCTCTGACAGTCTGATAGCCTTTGTCATGCCTACGGTCATGCCTACGTGGGGATTAAAGAAAGGCGAATACGGTGAAAAGGTAGAAAATAAGGCAGAGGCGATATACAATCCTTCTGCCTTATCTAAAGCTACCGGTTTTCTGGGTGCAAGCCTTATAGACACAGCTATAATGGGCGGTTTTGGCGGCGTTGCTTCCGGAAGTACGAAGGCTATAGCTAAAGCAGGAATTGGTTTAGGTTCAGATTTCGGTATCAGAGAATTTATCGGTCACAAGTCATCCAAAGACTGGTCAAAAGAAGAATATGCCAAGGAGAGCAGTAAAGAAGTCTTTGGTGATGCAGATGCATTACAGAAGATACAGGCAGGTTCAGCAAAGTACCGCAAAAGTGGCACCGAGTTTATTGATAACATTAACAGTGCCTTAAGCAGAAAGATCAAGGTGGCTCCACTCTCGGTAAGTGACTCAGCCAAGAAAGCCAGCAATGCCCTGCTGGTTCAACACAAGGGTAATTCTGCAAAGCTACTCAATACCATCAAGACTAATTTCTCCAAACAATGCATCGCCTACAAGGGTAACACTGAAATTCCCCGATGGATGTTGGCTAAAACAGCTAAACAGAACAGAGCATTTGCAGCCACGTTCCATTCCCTTGCGATAGAAATGTCAAAGCAGGAGAAGGACTGGATTAAATGCGGTGGTAAGAAGATGTCTTTGAAAGAAGTAAGCCAACGAGCCTATGACTACGCCAGAGCCGCTGACTATCTTGATAAGCATACCCCTCATCAGTCCCGAAAAGCAGCATCGGCAAAAGGGAAAGACCAGTGGGATGTAGAAATGGAAAAGTTGAATGTTTCCATCAATGGTACGGTTCCGGAAAAGAAACACAGGCATTCATCCTCTCCTACTCATACTCCTACTCGTTCTTCATCAAGTAGTACACGGCTTCCTTATGCTCAACAAAGCACACCAGCTTCGTCACAAACTATTCAGACGCAACAGGCACAATCCACTCAGCAAATCTCGCAGACAGGTAATAATAGTCAGCAATTTGCAGGATGGGGAAATACCCTTGAACAGATGGGGCTGAACGATTTCAGTATTGTATCGAAGAATCTCGGTTATGTTCTTGCCATGCTTCCTGATATGCTTATCGGTATGTTTACAGGTAAAAACCCTAACATGAAGATGCAGGATAATCTGATGCCATTGGCTGCTATTGTAGGCGGTATGTTTATCAGAAACCCTCTGATAAAGATGCTGCTGATAGGATTTGGTGGTGTCAATATTCTTAATAATGCCGGTCATGCATCCCTTAAGGAAGGTTTAAGTAGAAGCAGTTCGGCTTCTAAAATGTATAAAAAATACGAAGACGAGAAGTTGAACCCACGTATTACAGATGTCACGATGAAAGGCGGTTCCATGATAGCAACCATTGATGGAAGCCCTTGCGTCATCAATATTTCAAACAGTGCAGCAGATGCCTATCAAAAAGGTGTAATACCACTAAATACCCTGGCAAATGCTGTACTGAAAAAGTATGATGAGAATCAGTCTTTGGCATCCCACAAGTACGAACAGATTAACAGACAGGAAAATTCCGTTCCACAACAAATAGGTATTAAATAGTAGTAAAATGCCAACTTAGAGAGTTGATTATTTCTCCCGGTTCGTGAGAATCGGGAGATTTTTTGTTAATGGATAGAAAAAATAAGCCCTCGATACATCACGCACCAAGGGTTTTTCTCTTAATTAATTATAACCAATTTAAACTTTAATATAAAGAACGTTTAACTTTATAAATATAATAACTTGCTGCAAAGATAACCAGAAGTTCAGAATTACAGATACAAAAATCGATATAAATAAAAATTTAACATTTCAGAAGGATTTTAGCCTGTAGAATGAAGGTTATTTTCCATCTATAGCTTTTGCAATTGTTAATTTCAAAGGTATATTGAAAAAACAACTCTTCAATGAAAAAAAATCTGTTACTTTGCCTTATAATTTTAATCATTATTCGAAATATTATGACAAGAGAAGAGTTTAAGGCTGAAATGGCTGAAAAAAGGGAAAGAGCTGAAGCCAGAATCAATTCAGCTCTCCAAACGTTTGCTAACATGATAATTGACCGAATGGAAGTTATGGAGGCGAGCAACTGGAAAAAAGGCTGGACTGATGGTGAGGCGATGATAGGATTACCTCAGAATGTTACAGGAAGAGTGTATACTGGCAGTAATGCTTTTTTGTGTCAGCTTCACACAATGAAAAAGAACTATAAAGTTCCTGTCTATTTTACCCATAAACAGATCAGAGATTTGGGTGCTCATCCGAAGAAAGGTGAGAAGAGTATTCCTATTTTTAAATGGGGTCTTAGTATTTACAATCGTGAAAACGGTAAGAAAGCCACTTTGAAGGAATACGACAGCCTCCCAAAAGAAGAGAGGGATGAAAAATATAAGGTTATTCCTTATCTCAAAATCTTTAATGAGTGGAATATTGAACAAACCAACCTGGAAGAGGTGAATAAGGAGAAATACGATGCTCTCCTTTCCAAATTTGAGGCAAAAGAAATCAAAGATGATAATGGTATGTATAGTAATGCCGCTATCGACCAGATGCTGGCTTCTCAATCATGGGTTTGTCCTGTAGAATATACTCAACAGAACCCTAGTGCTCTTTACAACAAGACCAGGGATGTGATTATTATACCTCGCAAAGACCAGTTTAACATCAGTGATACTCCAGAAGAAATCTATAAGGATGGCGAAGAGTATTATTCTTCTCTTATTCACGAAATGGCACATTCCACAGGACATGAAAGCCGTTTGAACCGCTTAAGTCCAGACGGAAAGTTTGGCGGCGATGAATATGCGAAGGAAGAGCTGGTAGCCGAACTTACGGCAGCCATGGTTGGCAGTGCCCTGGGCTTTGACAGCAGAATCCGTGATAACAACACAGCCTACCTTAAGAGTTGGATGAGTGCTCTGAAAAAGGAGCCAAAGTTTCTCCTGTCAGTCATGTCCGATGTCAATAAGGCTTCTGCTATGGTTATCGAGCACATTGATGAAGAGCGTGTGAAGCTGGGAGAAAAGGCATTGCTTGATGGTAATTTGGATGGCGAGGAAGAGCGTAAGAAGAATGAGAAGGAAATGCAGGAAATCGTGAATAATTCTACGCAGGAAAAGGAACCCGTCCATGAAAAAGGCGTGAGAGAGACTATTGCCAAGGACTGGTCCATGTTTGACAACAAGCTTGAAATGCCTTCCGGTGATGTCCTTACTGTCAACTATAATAAAGAAAAGGATACTCTAGACGTGCTTATCACCAATGTAGAAGGAAAGCAGGAAGTATATAGCACTAGCTACGATCATGACCATCCTATAAATGAAAATATAGGTTATGTTTGGGAAGAACTGTCAAATCTGCAGCAGTATCGTGAACAGGAGCCTGAAAAGGAAGAAAAAATTCTTTCATTGGAAGAAAGTGGTAACAAACTGCTTTTAAAGGATATTATTACGTATGCCGTAGCAGATGAGAACCATCCTCTTCATAATGCTTCAAATCTACAGGATTTCAAGAAAGCTTTCGCAAGCATTGAGTCTAATAATCCAAACTCCCCTCAATATGGGGAAAATGTAGCTTTACTGCAACGCCAGGTAGCAGAAGTGAGTCAGAAAGAACTCCTTGAACTGGGTGCTTACAAGCTCCCATATTATCATTATTCTCATAAAGAAGGCAGAACTCTCTATGATATCAGAAAGAGTTTTGAGCGTATTGAGAATATAGGAAAGGCAAATCCCGACAATGAGCAGATTCAGAAGCGTGTAGAACAGGCTAGGTCAATATTCAATCGATATGAACACAATGTGACAGATGATTTCTCTATGGGAGAGATTTTTGAGGATGGAGATGAGATAGAATTAAGTCCTGTTCCTCGTTATACATATATAGAAGGTCTTTTGCCACTCGAAGCTCGCCAACAAAATCAGAAAGAGTTTGACAGTCTTGAAAACGATATGAAGGCTATTAAATTAAAGACTGGAGAGGTATTGCCGGTTCGCTACAATATTGATAATAACATGTTGGAAGCTGGACGTGAGGTTGATGGTAATTTCGAGGTGGTTTTATCAAGAAAGTATGATAGAAGAATGGAAGGTATAAGCAACATGGAAGAATTTGCACTTAAATCAGCTAAAGAAGATGCAGAACCAGAGCAGGTTTCTTCCGAAGATATCACTCTTTCTGGTAAAGAATACTTTACTACCCTGATGAACAGTTTCACCGATGGCGAACATGAAGATCATTCTGCTCTGAAAATTAGGAGTATTTCTGAGCTAAGAGATTACTTCAAGGATAATTCTTACGTTAACGAGTGGATGAATAGCGCAAGTAATCGAGAACTTATAGAAGCTGGAGCAGACAAACTTCCGAACATACGCTATTCTCATAAAGAAGGCAGAACACTTTATGACATGGAAGCTGCTTACTCGAACATCAATGCTAAGTATGAGGATGTTTCTGATGACAGGACCAGGCAGATTGCCCATCGTATTGACCAAGCCAAGAGTATCATCACGGCTTATCACACCAACATCGAGAATGCTCATGGCGAAAATTATCTCTTTGATGAAGAGTCTGCACATAAGATTATTCCTAGAGCAGAATACACTGCCAGTATCTCGCAGGGACAAGCTGCAACTTTGGAAAAACCAATTGATGAGAGCTACCATTACTCTTTTGCCCGATTTGAGTCTTCTGAGCGTACCAAGGCATTTGATAGTTACCGTGAAAGCGGTGACCATGAAGCACTGCTTCATCTAGCAGAAATTATGGATGTGAACAACCTCATTGAATTGAATAAAGTGCGAAAGAATGCACCAAAAACTTCTGAGGACAAAGTTCTTGTTGAAAACAGTTCTTACGCTGTAACCTATAATCAGCAGAATAGTACATACGATCTTTTGCGCAAAATTGAAAAGGAAAAGGTTCTGGAACTGATTGGCGATATCAACGACAACGATGAAATCAAAGTATCTTCTGATGACGTACAGAAGTTGGCTTACGAGGATGCAGCTCAGCAGATGGCAGAGTTTGCAGAGAGAGAGCCACATTTTATGACCATGCCAAACAGAGAAGTACTAGACTTCCAGTATAACGCAGAAAGCAACCAGATAGAAGTTGGCAAGATAACCTCTGAAGGCATGGACTTACAGTATACATTCGACTACGATTTGTCGAGCAGTCCGGAGCATAATCTATCCATTGTCCATGATGACCTTGCTGGTCTGGATGAATTTCGGATGCTGAGCGTAGAAGAGATTGAACAGAGAGAAAAGATAGCTCTCAGTTGGCGAATCACAGACAATAAGTTGGAGATGCCGTCGGGTGATGTTCTCACGGTGGAGTATGACAAAGAGAAAGATATACTCAACGTTGCCTATACTACCGAGGACGGAAAGCCGGAAATATATAGTACAAAGTATAATCACGAAGGAGGCACTACGAAAAACGTGCGCGACCTTTGGCAAAATTTCGCAAACATGAAGCAATATCAATCAATCAAAGAGGCTTCCCCAGAAAAAGAAAACAAGGAGAAAGCTTCTGCCACCCAGGAGAAGAAGGGTGAAGTTTATTATTATTCGTTCGCTTACCTGCAATCAACAGATGATACGCAGGAATTTGACGATTTACAAAAGAAGGGCGATTACAAGCAGATTCTTCAGCAAGCCCAGATGTATGACCAGGGCGATTCGATGGAGCAGAGTAACACCTTCAAAAATGCCAAAAAGTATAGCGGTGATGATATCCTCGATGAGGATGACAACTACGCCGTAGTGTATAACGGCAGTGTAGGTGGAACCTATGACCTCATGCGTAAGGTGACAAAAGAAGAGGTTCTTGACAATATAGACCGCTATGGCTTGGACCAGGATGCCTCTGAGGATGTGAAAAAAGTAGCCTATGAGAGTGTTGCCAAGCAGTTCTCCGGTATCAAGGCTCAGATACCTGCTTTCACCATGCCTAACAATGAAGTCCTCTACTTCCAGTATAACCAGGAAAAAAATCAGGTAGAAGTGGGTCATGTTACCAACATAGGTTTGATGAAAGAACATACTTTCGACTATGATGTCAATCAGACACTTGATGCCAATCTGGAAGCCATCAATGAAAGCCTCCAGGAGAATGAAGAATACCAGGCTATGGAAGAAGATGAAGAAGCCGAGTCTCTTGACGAAGACAACCAGGTAAAAGTTCCTCGTGAGGACAGCAATATTGAGACCGATGTTGCTGGCATGGCAAAGCAGTTTGTAGCTGAAGGCATGTCGATGGAAGAGGCAGAGCAGAAAGCCAAGTCTATTGCCGAGGAACAGCAGCACCAGAAGTATCACGATGAGGAGAAACAGAAGGATGCTGAGCAGAAGCAACAGCAGAAGAAGAAAGAGGAACAAGCAAAGAAAGAAGAGGAGAAAAAACCAGTAAGCCATGCTGCCCTGCTCTTTGCAGCCCTCGGTCTTGCTTCCGAGAAAAATGGAGTCTGGATGAATCGTGCCCAGCGTCAGCCGGCTGAGTTTATCCATTCCCATACTCCTGTTACAGCCTATAACAACATTATGATGACTCTCAACACGGATGCCAACAAGTATAAGACCAACGTCTATACTTTTTATAAATCGGCAGCAGAAAATAATCTGCCGGTAAAAAGAAACGAGGAGAGCTTGAGATTCAACTGGGTCAACTGGGACTACCAGAACATGATGAACCATGATGATATCATCACCCAGAAGAAATATGACACACTCTCCGATGAAGAGAAGAGTTTCTATGCCAAACATGCATCAAGAGTGGAGCAGCATATCTATAATGTCGACCAGACCATTATGAATGCTAAGGATCACGAAGCCTATGGAAATTTAGTGAAGACAAAGGGTGCACCATTCGTGAAGGCAGAAGAGAAAACTATATCTGTGTTACAGCAGTATAACGACTATCAGAAAAAACATCCTGATATAGTAGTTCTTAACAAGACTAGGGATTACTATGAAATTTATGGGGAAAAAGCCTCAGATGTGGCAAAAATTCTCAACTTGGAAGTTGAAAAAAAGAAGATGGATGGAAAGAAAGTGGATTTAGTTTCCTTCCCTAGCCAGCATCTTGACACGTATCTTCCTAAAATTATCCGGGCTGGTAACCGCGTTAGCATCAATGACAACCTGAAGGAAAAAAAGGTAAGCATTCCTGTGCAGGATAATACTGCTATTCTCAACAAAGCCTACTCCACCGCAAAGGCTGTTGCCGATCAGAGTGGCATGAAATATGAGCGTATTATGGTTGTCCAGGATGCCAAATATGATAAGGTAGATGACAAAATCGTTGTCAGTGGTATGAGTGAGAAAACAGCCGATGAGAATCATGCCACCCTGTATAAGGCAAATGATATCTACCGAGCTGTAGTTGCAGCTGTAGGCTCAGAAAACCGTCTTGACCGTTCCGGCAGAAACAGTTTCCTTCCAGAAGACGATGCCAAGCATGAGAAATTGGTACAGGAGTTGGCTGCAGGAGTGCTGATGACACGCCAGGGACTTCCAGCCATCCTTTCCAAGGAAAGCGAAAAATTGGTTCCTTACTGGCAGCGAGAACTGACAGAGAATCCGAAGATGTTGGGAGTGTTAGAGCGTGATGTGAACAATGCAGTAGAAACCATCGATAGCATCCTCGCCAAGCGTAAGGTGGACTACAAGGCTATCCGTGGTCAGATGCCGGGAAAAATTCTCACCGAGAATCCTGAGCGTTTCAGCATCAGTTCCTCTTTGGCAAAGCTTCCATCTATGGAAACCAAGGAAATGGTTGTTGTATTAGATAAGAAGCATAAGACTGCAGATATCATCCTGCCAGCTGGAGCTTCCCTTCAGGTAAACAATGAAGTACCGGGAATGAGCAAGAAGAGAATCCTTACTGCCCTCGGTAAAATGGGAGTAAAGGAAGTGAGCTTCTATAATGCCGGTGGTGGATTGAGCCTTCATGAGTTAAACGACTATTACAAGGGTAAAGAGGTGACTGTCAGTAAACTGAAGCAATATGAATTGCTCACCCAACAAACCGTTGACTTGAAGGACAAGTTTGCCCCAAAGAAGGAAGTCAAGATTACCACTTTCGAGGCTCTGCCGGACGATATGGGACGTTATGCGTTCTTCATCAAGGCTGAAAACGAGCCGGCATTTGCCGTATATCCGAACAAAGAGCATGTCAACCAGTTCTATTCCTCCCTGAAGAGTGAGAACAGTGCAGTTGTTCACAACGCTTTAGCAAAGAAGTATTATGAGCTGGGAACCAAGCATCCGGATGCCAGGGTGGATGTCATAACCCCTAGACAGGTAAATATCGGCGATGCCAAGATTGATCGTATTTGTATTACGGCAAAGCACAACGATCCGAAGCAACACATTATCTTTGCCACCGTGAATGGAGAACGTATGCATGCCTCGGTTTCCAAGGCACAGTGGAATAAGATGTGGCTTGCAGAAGATATGAGTGACTACAAGCAACGCCTGGCTGCTGTCATCTTTGAGCCTTTCATCAAGAAAGAAGTGAAGAATGATGTCAAGCAACAAGCCTCTGAGAAAACAGAAGAAACTGTAAAGCCGGACTCCCCTGCCCCTGAACAGGAGCAGGAAAATAAGGTAGAGCAAGCTTCCCATAAGGGGCGAGGAATATAATATATAAGAGTGTGCCGGAAGGCGCACTCTTTAAACACTAAAGAAGAATGTCACAACAGAACTTTTATGAGAAATATGCCCAGTTGGCAATAGACCAACAGATTAAATACGGCATTCCTGCCTCTATCACCCTGCAGCAGATGGCATTGGAAAGCGGTCATGGAAAATCCGATCTGGCAGCCAACTACAATAATTATTTCGGTGTGAAAGCCGGTAGCAGCTGGAAAGGTCCCACCGTTATGAAGGTGGATGACCACAACTATCCGGAAGCATTCAGGGTTTATGGCAGTGTAGAGGAAAGCGTGGAGAACCATTCAAAAGTACTGATGGCTTCACGTTACAGAAACTGTTTCAACTACTCCTCTACCGACTATCAGAACTGGGCTATCCAAATCAGGGCAGCCGGTTATGCCTCAGACAAGACCTATGCCCAGAAGCTCATCAATCTTATCGGTGAGAACCAGTTATATAAATATGACCAGATGGCATTGGAGCAAGCCCGGCAGCGAGGCGTAGAGATTGGATATATGAGAAACGGCAAAGCCCCTTCCACTCCAACCTCTGCCCCTTCCAAGCAGTTGCTGAATCCTCTTCAGGGAAACTGGGCTTTGCCGATAGACCTTGCCCAGGTGAAGGTAACAGGGCAGTTTCATGAATCACGTCCTGGTCATTTCCATGGTGGACTGGATCTGTCCACCATGGGTAAGTATTTCCCTGTAGCCGCAACGGAAGACAACGGAAAGGTTGTCGATGTGGAGCACAATAATGGGGCTGCCGGTAATATGATTACGGTGGAATATAACCGACAGGATGGTACCAACATACGTGCCACCTATATGCATCTGAGCCAGATAGACGTAAAAAAGGGCGATATCGTGAATGCCGGTCAGCAATTGGGTATGTCGGGAAATACTGGAAGAAGTACCGGTCCCCATCTGCATTTTGAAACCAGTGTTCAGAATCAGAATGGAGCGTGGGAAAAGTTTGATCCGAAAAACTATCTTGCAGAGATAGAAGTCAGAGGAAATCTACAGACCCCACTCAACCGGAACGGCAAAGACTATCTTGCAGAAGCACGAGGCAGTATGGCATTGAATAATCAGCCGTCACAGCAGACGAACCTGCTGCAAGACAGTAATATGTCACTTCTAGCTTCCATCACTAATTCCAACGACCCTACGAAATGGTTGAGCTATATGATGCAGCAGAATGGTGAAACACTGGGTGGTGGTCAGGATATCATCTCCAGCCTGATTTCATCCCTATTCTCTGCTGCTCTCACTCTGGGCTTGAAGATGAGAAGCGAAGAACAAGCCGAAGCCGAAGAACTGGCTCACAGCGAAGCACCAAAGGTGGAAGAGTCAGAAGAAAACAATATAGTGAAAATGAGCCGAAGCGACGTACAGAAAATACAGGCAAATGCCAGTATGATGTTCGATGCGGAAAGTCCAGAGCAGAGCCAGCAGCAGAGCCAGCGTCTTGCTTAAAAGAAAAATTAATCAATAATATTTAAAATGATAAATTATGATCAAGTGTAATGTAACAACCTGTGGAGTGATTACCAGTTCCGCAGAAGAGAAAACAAGTAAGGAAGGAGAAAAGTTTATTTCCTTTTCCATGATGGTACCTTTCGAAGGTAAGGATGGTACAGTAAAAGAGCAGTATATTTCTGTTTCTGCACCAGGCAATGCCCAAAGTGCAGCCAACTATTCTGCCGGAAGAAGAGTAACCGTTTCCGGTGTGCTTTATATCAGAAAGCACGACAACAATACTTATCTGAATCTCCGTACAGACACCAACATCGAGATTAACGACTCCACTACTCCAGACCGCCTTGTGGGCAGCATGGAGTTCAGAGGCAAGATTTCGAAGAAAGGTGTCAAGGATTTCAACAGCAAGAAAGGTAAGCCTATGCAGTCTTTCTCAGCCTTCTCTTCTGATAAGAATGGCGAGAACTATGAGTTTACCTGGGTAAGTTTCATCAATCTCTCCCCTATCCATGAAGAGTATCTGGCAGCAGATAAATATGTAGAGGTACATGGCGACCTCCAGCTAGACGTGTTCAAGGGAGAGTTGCAGCTGGAATGTAAGGTGAATAGCGTAGCACCTTGGGAACTGAATAAGACGGCAGGAGCAAATGCAGAGCAGCAACCATCTTAAACTCTCCCTACTCCGTGTGTTTTATGTGTTTGCAGTTCTGGCAACTGGTGCTTTAGGCATCTTGCACCTGCTGTTAAGACGTAACAAGTAATCATCCAAAGAGAGATAGCATGAAATTTTCAGGCTATTTCTCTTTACTTATAAAAATTATGGAAAAGGAAAAACAAAATATGATAAGCCGTTTCCTGCAGGGATGGGGACAGCTTTTTGGTGGCAGTAAAAATACGCCGCAACCCAAACCATTCCCTGGAGACCGCTTTTTCTACCCAGAGGAATTAGCATATCTTTCACAGACAAGCGTGCCTCTTTCCCAAATTGAAAAATGGGCGGTAGAAGCTGGCAGAAAGGCATTTTTAGAAAGCTTTGGCTCTACTGCTAGACCAGGCTTCAATCATGTACAATGGCAAGGCGGCATCATGAGCAGATATGTCAAGGGACTTCCGGTAGCAGACAATGAAACCGAACAGGTAGCTAAATTGAAGGAGTTGAAGGCACAGAATTATATCCTGCCGGACAATCAGTTGGATGTTATCAGAAAGTATGAGGCAAGAGACATTCTTGACAGATACTTCAAAACCAACAATGGAGAAATCTACCATGTAGAAGATTTAGAGACTGGCGATAAAGAAGAGCCAACACTCTCATTGATAAAATATACTCCAGACGATATCTCCGGGAAGAAAGAGAGCATCGGTTTTGAAAAATTCAAAAACGACATTCAGACTGTCTTTCATCCTTTATCCAGTAGAGAAGAAGCTGCCTTTAATGACAGACTTGCGGATGCCGGAGAAGCTAAAATTAAGTATGATATGATAGGACGCACCGTCTTTGAATCTCCGATAGCTATCACAGAAGGGAAAATACCTATTGAACAGCAGAAGGCGTATGGATTGAAAAATGGCATCTTCATACCTAAATCATGGGAAATCCTTTATGGTGGAACCAAAATTGTCGTTAAGGGACAATCTGACACTAATGAGAATAAAGCCCTAACCATCGACTATATGAATGCCTGCAATTATAAGGCATTACTGGATGTCATATATGACGGCGTGAACAGACAGCGTGACAGCAAACTGTCTGCAGCTCTGGTTGAAACATTGGGAAACAAACTTCCCAATGGAGAAACCTTTTACAAGGCACCTCGTAGTAGTGCCCTATTCCATACAGGCAAGGGTGTTGATATTGACAGCATACTGGTGGATAAGCAAGGTGAATTGTTTGCCCTGTCAAGCAATCATCATGTAGAACTCAGCAAGGATGATCTTCAGAAGATGAAGAATAGCCTTGTTATCAATGGTATCATTGAGCAAAAGGAATTAGAGAAGGAACTTATTGTTCCCTTGATGAAAGATTATGTGGATTCCATGACCATGGGAGAAGATATCCATTCCGGTAATATCGATAAACTTCCTGAAAATACAAGAATCAAGAGTCTTTGCAGACAAGAATGGCAGTCAGAACAGGCGTATAATCAATATGCAAATCATCCGGCAGATGAAGACTTTGCCAACCAGTATAAGGCTGAATGGAATGCTGCTTCTCTAGCCTATTCTCTTGAACTGAAACGTCTGGTGGATGCCTATAGAATTAATCCTGGAAAGGTAGATTTTGGAAAGAAGGCACGCTTTGACTGTTTGAATATGCTTCTTCATTCCGTTCCAAAACCATTAAGTATGGAGCAGAATAATTCTTTAAACGTTGGCACCAATGTTTCAAAGGGCGAGGCAGACATCGTTGATAAGGATATAGAAAAATCCATGAAAGAGGTTGAAATGCATGCTTCTGCCCTTAACGATGAGGAAGAAAAGAACGTAAATGAAGAATCTTCTATTTCATCTACAGAAGGATATGGTCGCTGGCATACTCCAGATATAAAGCAAAGAGAAGTCTATCTCCAATATGGCAAGTTGCTATCAGAGAAACTGGCTTTGCAGCAAACCTACGAGAAGCTTCCTCTTACCAACAACAGAAGGAGTCTGCCAACCAGCCTTGACAAAAAAGAGTATCTGGGAATACATGCCTTTGTTCTTGCCCTCGACACGGAGAAGAACGGTTTCTTTATGCCGGTATACCTGACAGAAGAGGACTTGAAGCGTAAGAAGCTCCTTGTCAAAAAGGACGCCAAAAGTTTTCCTCTCATTGAAAAGCGTGGAATCGTGAACGTCTATAATATAGAACAGACCAACTATGCCTTCCGCTATCCGCAGGAATATGCATCCCTGAAGAATGATCTGCTTTCTGAGGAACAGGAGAATCAGAAGGAAAACCGACTTCCTCGTCTGTTGCAGCCTGATAGATGGAGTTCTGCTATTGTCAAAGACGGTAAGCCTAACCTCGCATCCTACAACAGTAAAGAGAATACCATCCATATTGGCAGACAGGACCAGTATGATAAGGAAGATGATTTCTATAGAGATTTGGCTGAAGGACTCATCCGTAGTACAAGACAGAAAGAAGCCCGAAATACCAAATACAATGCTTTGGTTAAGGAAGAGTTGATTTCCCTTGTAGGAGCCAATATGCTCGGGCAGGAAAATCGTTTTAACGTTACCGTTCCACAACAGAGTGCTATCTGGAAGAAGAGACTGTGCAATGACCCGGATTATGCAAGAGATGTTTTGGTCTCAGCAAGTGTTTCACAGATATTGGTAGAATCACGCATATCAGGTATAAAACCACAGCTAGGTAAAGATATCGATATGCGCTCAGCCACCCCCATCAACATCGACTCCGATGGAAATGGAATAGTGGATAGCCAGGAAAATTTTGTTGCCGATCAGAAACAGGGCAGCAATGAAAGTCAGGAACAGCAGGCTGAAGATACCGTCAGCCACCATGTCAGGCATGGTAGACGATGAGTAAAAAAAAATAAGGTGAGGGAGACCTCACCTTATGTCAAAAACCACAAAACTGTTTACTTAGTGCTCAAAACGAGAAAAAACGATATTTTGCAATGAGCCATCTTCCCAGACAACCCATTGCTTTACCAAATATAAAATTGATATTTTCAAAAAACTAATACAATTAAACTGCGCTGCAAAGTTACCCATTTTTCTGTTAAACAAGTTGTTTTTTCGAAATACCTTTGAAATTAACATTTTCAAAACCCAATAGTTTTGCCATCTGCAAAATTATGATTACCTTTGCATAACAAAAGGAAAAGTTATGGAAAGAATAAATGATGATATACCTTTTGAGCATCAGATGATGTTCATTGTTAAGGACTACGACCGCAAGGTTGAAGAGAACATGGAGCTTCGCAAGGAAGTGGAAGAACTTTCTGCTGCTCTGGAAAAGCAGGGAGCGGAGTTGAAGAAAGCAAAGAAGGAATTGAAAAAGATGCCTTCTTTGAAGGATAAGGCGATGCAGCTAGAGGCTGTTAGGCGTAAAAACGAGAAACTGACAAGGCAGGTTGGTGTGCTTTTTAAATGCATGGTCTATGTTCGCAACCAAACTCGCCATCTGCTGGCTATGGTAGAGGTTCCCGGCTTACGAGACCTGGAGCAGCGCATGAACGAGGCTCTATCTGGATATTCAAATATATAATAATAAGGTGTAAAATATAAGGTATACAAAAAAAACGTTCCCTTACCTTCAAGAGATAAGGGAACTTGAAATAAACATATATTATAATAAAAGAGGATTATTATCCCAAGATGTCTATCGTGGCATTGGAAATCAGCGTTTCCATGTTCTGTAATGTTGGTGAAGCCAATTTGAAAGATGTGCCGCCGATGGAGCCGCAGATGAAATCTATCGTTTGCCACCATTTTTCAACAGTAGCATCATCGGTTTCTGTTTCTTCGGCGCAAAGATTTTTGTCATCAGAGACAGGATTATTGTATCTCCACAGAGCAATCTTAGCTGCAGTAGTGTTGTCAGCAAGAAGAGAATTGGTTATTTCAACATCCTGTTTCCATTTTTCGTAAATCTCTATCGAGCTTTGTGAAACCGCAGGAGTTGCCTCTTCTTCCATTTCATTCTCCTCTTCCATTTCTAACATCGCAACGCTATTGTCTTCTTCCAGGTATTTGGCGGCAGACTCTTCGCAGTCTTCCAGACCATTGTCTTGAAGATAACTGTTGTAGGCATCCAACATTTCCTGAGAATGATGCTTTACATACTGCTGATCTGTTATCTGATGCGAGAAGTAAAGTTCATTGATTTCTTCTTCTCCTAAAAAACCATTTAATTCCATATTTTACAATTTTAATTAAACATGCATGCCTTTACCGGCTTTCACCTTCTGTAAGATGGCATCCTGTTCTACACACATTTCCTCGGTATATTCTTCTTCCGGAACATAGGAAAGCATACCTTTGTCATCTCTTGTCCAGCAGCCATAAATTCCGAAGTTGTATTTATCAAACGCCAAAATACCATCACGCTCTTTCTGCCAAGCCTGTGCATCTCCATTGACACTGAGAATACCAGTCTCCTCGTTAAGGTCAAGACCCACAGAAAGCTTCTGGTCATCTTTCTCCAAGGTAACAACCTTACCATTTTCAAGTTCCTGTATATAATTCTCGTCCATGCCCATATTATTGGCAAGAAGCGACAGGTTATTGTCAACAAGATTACTCTTCACAGAAATAATAGAGTTGGTTGCACTGTCAAGCTGTACATAGTTCCAGCTGTTGTTGGATGGGAGTATTACTTTGAGAACCTTACCGTTTTTCAAAGCCTCTTTCTGTTCCCCAGTGAAATATTCCAGATTGCCCTGGTTCTTAACTGGCAAGAACATCGGATGAACCTGTTCACCCTCTTTGACCAAGCGGATGCGAGCGAAATCCTTGTGAATAACTCCATCCCCATCAACTTGCTCTATAGGAAGTAAAGGTGTACGCATGCCCCCCAACAGCTTATTCATGATAGGCTCAGGAAGGTCATCTATCATTTCCTGAGTAAGTCCGAACTTACCCAACTCCTCGTAAGGAATTTCATTTTCTTCAATTCTTTGTATATTCATATTGTTCTATATTTAAAATTTTCGGCAAAGATACAAAAAAGTTATCCACCGAATAATCAAAAATTAATATAAGTATGAAATTAACAATTGCAAAACCTATGGGTAATATATGGGCAAAAAAATAATGAGCTATCTTCCCAGATAACTCATTACAATAATATGTAAAAAAACAATCTCTAAAACACTGTGATTTCAGAGCATCAGAGAACCAAAAAATGTTATGATTTACGCTGCAAAGTTACCCATTTTTTCTGTTAAACAAGTTATTTTTTCGAAATACCTTTGAAATTAACAATTTTAAAAGCCATAAGTATTTTTAGAAAATACTTTCCGTAACAACCAAAAGGTTTTGCAATTGTTAATTTCAAAGGTATATTATATTCATGAGTCTATTTTGAAAAGTTTCCGTTACTTTTGCATTTTGAATATAAGATTTTAAAAAAAATAACAGACAATGATTAGATATGTAATACTATCATTATGCCTTTTATGCTTCATGCCCAAAAGCATGGCACAGGCAAAGAAAGAATCCAGAGAATACTGGATAGATAAGTATCTCAGCGTCAGTTTTCCTCTGCAAAATATCAAGGTAAATTCCTTTTATGGAAGCAGAGTTGACCCTTTCACAGGAAAATGTAAGCAGCATAAAGGCTTGGATTTGAGAGCCCGGTATGAAGAAGTGCTGTCTATGTTTGATGGCAGCGTGAAGAGTACCGGCTATGACAAGGGTTCTGGAAAGTATGTCGTTCTGCAAAATGGCGACTGGACCATCAGCTATTGCCATTTATCAGAGATTTGGGTAACACCCCAGCAAAAACTCCTGGCAGGAGATCCGATTGGCATTAGCGGAACCACTGGAAGAAGTACCGGTCCCCACCTTCATATCAGTTGCAGGTTGAAAGGACAACTGGAAGACCCCTACAATCTGCTACTGTATGTAAAAGAGACAAAAGCCAGGGCTATTAAAGCCCTCAGAGTAGAGGAAAACAACCTGTTTTCTCCAGCTGAGTTCATAAAACACTATGCGGAAGCAGCGATGCGACAACAGCGGAAATATGGCATTCCATCTTCCGTTATTTTGGCTCAGATGGCTCTCGAAAGCAAATGGGGAAACAGCAACCTGGCACAGGTGGGCTATAACTTCTTCGGTATCAAAGCCAACCAGAGCTGGCTGAACAGCGGTCTCCCTTATAGCATTCACGATGATGACCGCCCCAATGAGAAGTTCTGCAACTTCCTGTCACCGGAAGAAAGCATAGAATATCACTCTCGACTGCTGATGAGTGACAGATATGCAAGGTGCTGGAGATATAAGCCCACCGACTACCACAACTGGCTCTTGTCTATCAAGGCAGCCGGTTATGCCACACGTAGAGATTATGTAAAGGTGTGCGAGCGTATCATCCGACAACATAAACTGTATCTCTATGATCAGCAAGCACAAAGAATGTAAAAAACAAAATAAGAAAATAAAACAATAAAAGATAAAAAAATGAAGAAATTAACGTTTTTATTGGCAACCTTCCTGATGGCAAGCTATGCCAATGCACAAGTAGTTTTCGGAGAGAATGAAAAGGAGTTTGTAAAAAACACCTCATTCTCCAGTGGTAGACAGCCAAAGAAAGATGCCAAGCCTTATCTTTCGGGACAGGAGAAGTTCAGACTCTCTGCCGTCGGCGACAACTGGTTTGGCAGCGTGAAGGCAGGAATGTCAACTTTCACCGGTGCTCCTGTAGGATGTACCGATTTCTTTGGTCATACACGCCCAACGATGCTTGTCAGTTTCGGAAAATGGCATTCACGTTTCTTTGGAACCCGGTTGGTTTATCAGGGTTTTACCTTCACCAATGCCGACAACAAGGCTATGAACTACCAAAACTATCATGGAGATCTGATGCTGAATCTCTCCAGTTTCGTGCGTAGCAGCTATAATCCTCTTCCAAGATGGGATTTCGCTCTCTATCTGGGAGCTGGTGCTATCAAGAACACCACCATTCATAAAGCACCTTTTGCAGTGAGTCATGGTTTCCTTTGTAGCTACCGAGCAACCAACCGTCTCCACGTAACAGCCGAGATGGGTGGAACCAGTACTTTTCAGAGGTTTGACGGCATAGGCAAGGACAAGCATTTTGGCGATAATATCCTTCATGCATCCCTGGGTGTTACCATCGGTATTGGCAAACAGGGCTTTGACCGAAAGCCGGTTCTTGAAGTGTTGGGTGATGACGGTGATCATACTAGCCTTCTGTATGATGGAAGCCAATTCCCTAAAAATGATTTTGAAGGACTTAAGAGTTTGAAGGAAAGAATGAGCCAGGGAGACGATGGTTCCTTGGCATCTTCCGGTATTCAACTGGATGCCCCGATTCTGTTCTTCTTCAAGATTAATACCACCAACCTCATTGACAAGCAACAGCTTGTGAACATTAAGGAGATTGCAAAAGCCGTAAATGAAAACGATCTTCGAATCAACATTTATGGAGCCGCCGACAGCAAGACCGGAACACCGAAGCACAACCAGAAGCTCAGTGTTCGCAGAGCCAGGTATATTGCCAAGCTGCTCATGAAAGCAGGTGTTGAAAAGAGTAAGATGCGTGGTTTCAGCAGAGGCGGTATCAACATTTACAAGCCATATACCGCAAACCGCCATACATGCGTCATCGTTTATAAGGAACAGCAGTAACAACCCATGTCCTCTTCCCGAAAGGGAGAGGGCGTTATTTAATGTAATATGGAAGAAAAGTTTTATGAACGGATTGAAGGCTATCATTCCGTCAACAGCGTGTCTTCATCCCTGATAAGTAAAGTATACGTGTGGATGACGCTTGCACTAGCCATCACAGGCATTACAGCCTATGGAGTTGCTACAACCCCCACACTCTTTATGACCATGGGAAAGATGATGTGGGGACTGGTTATAGCAGAACTGGTATTGGTTTTTACATTGAGTGCAGCTATCAATCGGTTGTCTTTAAGTGTAGCCACCTTAATGTTCATCGTATATTCTGTTCTCAATGGATGCATGCTTTCCTCGATATTCTATGTATATTCGCCGATGATCATTACAAAAGTCTTCTTCATCACTGCTGGAACTTTCGGTATTACAGCAGCCTACGGATATGCGACAAAAAGAGATTTGTCCTCTTTCGGTAGAATATTCTACATGGCACTATTAGGTTTATTCATTGCAACCGTTGTCAACTTCTTCATGAAGAGTGCCACACTGGACTATTTATTGAGCTATGCAGGAGTCATCATCTTTACAGGATTGACAGCTTGGGATTCTCAGAAAATCAGAAAGCTCTTGCAGATGCAATATGAAGTTGACGAAAAGTCTCAAAAGTTAGCTCTTCTGGGAGCATTAACTTTGTATTTGGATTTCATCAACCTGTTCCTATATCTTCTGAAAATTATCGGAAACAAGAAATAAATAACATTTAAATCATATTGTCATGACTATCATACGTAAAAATACCAATCCACGAGCAACCGATGTTGCTCCGCAGCTTCAAAGTGTATTGCATGCCAATGGTATGCAAGCCCATATCTCATTGTCAGAGACTGGAACCTACCAACTCGTGACTATCTCACACAACTCTTCTCAACCTCGTTATTATGACCTCAACGAGAAGCAGTTGGATGCCTTGGTCAATGGTGGTACGAATACATGGAACAAAAATGCATATAACACCTTTGTTTCCATTGTGAAAGACGATTATTATATTCCTGGTTCCTGGGTGGCAGCCAAAAATGCCAATTCTCCGGTAAACCACGGTTTGTGGGGACACACTATCATGGATGGAGAATATGGGTATCGAGACCCACGATTCCGTCCGTTTGCCGGTCCGGGATTTGGAAAATTTGACAATTCTCTTCTTGGCTTCCTCTTCGGTGGTGGCAGATATCACATCAGAAGAGTTGAGGGGAGACCTTACTTTGCTAACAGCGCACCTGTCGTGGTAGAACGTCCTGATGGCAGACTGAAACCCGGTGAGCTGAAATCGGGCAGCTATGGCTTCTATGATAAGGGAAATCAGAAAAAGGATGCTCTTTCCAACCTTGAAGTGGATGTCAAGCCTAGGGTTCTGGAGCGACCAAAAGGCAAAGCCTTGCCTCTGAAGGACTATATCAATGGGTACAGTACCCTTCTGACCTTTAGCGGTGCTGGTTTTGCAGAGGTACTTTCATCCCATGGTATTGTGGTTGATAAAGACAAGAAGACCCTCACCATCAAGTCAGACGGCGTAAACAAAAATCTGGAATATACTCTTACCGACGAAGAACTCAATACCATACTGAATGATAAGTTGAGATTTATAGATACCAGAGGCAAGAAAAAGCATGTTCACAACAAGAATGCCCCTAACATCAGTGAGCGTCTTGATGTTATCAATAAGGTTATCGCAAATGACTTTGCCGACAAGATAACAGTTGACCATCTTCAAAGCAAAGACTATATCAACATCAAGCTGAAGCCTGAGACAGAAGCAGCTCTGGGCTTGACGGAAGCAAAAGCCAACGAGTATAACAAGAATGTCGATGTCCTGGAACTCAACATGCAGGATATGCGACAAGATTATAAGACTGGTTTTGTTGATAAGTGGAACTCCATCGGAGTTGTTGATGGCAGAATGCTCCCGGAAAATATGGGGTTCTATCTACCTATGAATAAGGGTCGCAGAGTGACTGTAGGAGAGATTCAAGCCTACCCTACCAATGATGGTGAAAAGACTTCTTATCGTATGACTGCCGTTGTTAACAATCAGCTGATGAGCCGTGAAATCAGCAAGGATGACTACAACAGGTTCCTCAATTACGATGATGAGCACCGTTTCCAATTGTTTGACAAGGTGTTCGATGAAGTCAAGATTAAGAGCGCATCAAATGGACAGCTTGAAGACAAAGTGTATTCTGGAAACATCGATTCGGCAAAAGGTGTAGTATCTCTGAAAGGTGACTATTGCCTGGTAAGCGGCAAATCATCCGCAGCCATTACCGCTGCTATGGCTTGGAAGGACGAGATATCCGGTGATTATCTTATCAATCTTAGAACCAACAAGGATGCCGGCATGTGGTCTTTCAAAATCAGTCAGGAGCAGTATAACAAGTTCCAGTATGCCACGGATGAAGAAAGAGCCAATCTGCTCTCTTCCCTTCTTCCTACCGATGCCAAAAGCAATGAGAAGATGAAGGTGGTAGCAGCCAGCAACATCTACCAGGGTGGCTATATGAGGGAGCAGAATGCCAATATCTCCCCAGAACTGGGTAAAATGCTGGAAGGCTTGGATAAAGCCAATATCAACTACAAGGCAGTTGTTGATCCTAACGCAACAGACCAGGAACGTTTCAATGGCTTGAAGCAAGCTCTAAAGGAGCAGCAGAATCAAGCCAAAGACGGTGAAAAAGTAAAGTTGCCGACAGATGCAGAACTTTGGCAAATAGTGAAGGAACAAGATTTTTCAAAGATTGACAAAGGTTCCGTTCTTAAGGACAGATACAACCTCAATGATATTAGAGAGCAGACTAAGATCAACCTTCTTGGCGATGCCTACGTGAATGGAGAGTCACTTGAAAACCTGAAAGCAAGCAAGGAATGGAAGCGAGGTGGCGAACATGGACGTGATACCCAGGTGGGAGATATCGTAGTAGAAAAGCTGAAGGATGCCAAAGGACAGGAAATAGAAGGCAAATACAAGATGACAGCTGTCATCGATGGCAATGTCTTCTCCCATGAAATTACGGAAAAGCAATACAACAAGTTTATGACCGTAAACAACCTCCAGCGAATGAAGCTCTTTGACAAGATCTTCCCAGAGGTCGAAATGAAGACGAAGCCGGAAAACCGCTTCAACCTTGGAGCTGCCCTTCTTGCTGCCGTGACAACAGGCGTGGGAGTCATGGCAATCGCATCTGAGTCTCGTCCGCATCACCGTCCGGTGGTATTTGAAAGCGGACCAGTGTTCTCAAAGCCTGGTGTTGTTTCTGCTGCTGAAGTTTCAGCATCCATTTACGAGTCTATGAATAATGGACCAGCACCATCAGAAGGTTATGGTTTAGGTAGATAACAGATTTCATATCTAACAGAATAGATGTATGAACGATACAGTACATATCTTTAGAACAGTAACGTTACGTCCTCATTGGTTTCAGTATGTTATCAATGAGTTCGTAGCGTTGTGTTTCTTTTTTGGCAGCATCTGGGTATGGGAATTTTGCAGTTTCCAATACCACGAGTTGGCAAAATACGTTGGCATAGCTTTATTCCTCTATCTGCTGTTCAAACTGATATATCTGGCAAGGATGGAATATGTGATAACAGGGGAACAGATTATCATCATGCATGGTGTTCTGTCTCATTCAACCGATTACGTCGAGTTGTATAGAGTAGTAGACTATCAGCAGCACAGAAGCCTTCCACAGCAGATTTTCGGACTGAAGACCGTAACCATTTTCTCTGGTGACCGGAATAATTCGAAGTTGGACATGATAGGCATTAAAGCCAATAACAATATTGTTGCCGACATAAGGATGAGAGTAGAATTTAATAAACGACACAAAAGTATCTATGAAATTACAAACAGAAATTAGGAGAACATGTTTTTCTCTGTTATTTTTTTTAGGTGCAGTTTCATGCTTCGGGCAAAGCGTCACCCAATCCAACCCTCTGGAATATATAGCTATTGGTGAGGGAGAATCACGCATCAATGAAATCATCGGCAAGCAGAATGAAATATTGGACACCTTAAGCGTGCTTCATGGTGGAATGGTTACTGCAGAAACTAAGATGAAAAAATGGGAAGAGAAGTATAACAGCTACCTGAAAACAGCCCAAGGGTATGCAGATGCCATCAAAGCTGGCTGTACCCTCTATATGGAAGGCATGCAGACGCTTTCAGCCTTATGGGAAATCAATACAGCCTGTAAGATCAATCCGCAAGGTATCGCTGCTTCTGTCTCCATGAATACGCTTTATGCCGAAACAGCTGTAGAACTTGTCAAGACGTATCGCATTTTGAAGACGGTTGTAGCTAAAGGCGGTGAAGGTAACATGCTCAAAGGTTCGGAACGCACAAAAATTCTGTGGCAGCTGAATACAGAGTTGGAACAGCTTAACAGGAAGTTTCGGAGCCTGGCATTGAGTATCAGCTTGTATACTTTCGAAGACGTATGGAACAAAGCCATTGCCGGAAAGATACAGAAGAGTAATAAAGTACTTGCTAAGGAGGCGTTGAGCCGTCAAAAGCGAGCCATGAAAGTAGTAGCACGGTTCTACAGGGAGAGACAATCACATAAAACATGGGGGTGGTAATGATGAAACATTTTAAAATAATCAGATATATCTTCCTACTGATGGCTTTATTCCTGGCTCCTGTATCATCAAGTGCCATTGGTGTTGCAGAAGACCTGGTAAGAGCAGGCATGTTTCAGACTTTTGCAACATCTGCCACAAAAGCTCTCAAAGCATCCGATGCCGTACTTACCGCAAATGCCGGAGAACACATGATGTCTAGGGAAGAAATCGAAAAGATGGTGAAATTCCAAACCCAGTTCAACAACTATCTCACCAACTTTGACAACATTCTTACCTATGCAGCAGAAATCTATGCTATTTATTATGAAGTGGATCAGGTCGGCAGGAACCTCAGCGAACTGAAATCTGTGGCTTTCTCCTCTCCTACCAACATTATAGCCGTAGCCCTTTTAAAGTCAAGGAACTACATTTATAAAGATGTCATAGAAAACGGAGTACAGATAGCTTTGGATATCGAGAAACTTCTTCCTCTAAAGAAGAACAAGGAGAAAAATGCAAAGATGTCTGAGAAAGAACGCCTGGAATGTATCGGTAACGTCAGGAAGAGTTTAAGGGAGATGAACAGGAAAATCAGAAAGATGAATCTTCTTCTTCGCTATACAACACTGATGGACTGCTGGTATGACCTGAAGGGGCAATATTACAGACCTAAAAGTATGCATGCCATCTGTAAGAGTTGTCAGCAACGGTGGGCAAACAATGCCTCAAAATGGAAACGTAAATAATAATAGAAATGGATGAATCAAAAGAGTTACAAGGATTATATACCATATTCCGAGCGACAATTTATATTTCATTGTTGCTTGAATTTTTCATGTATGCATTGGATCCATCTTCCCTTGATTTTCTTGGGGGATTGATAACCAACATACATTCACGCTTGCAATTACTGTCAGTGTATCAGTTCCTGCCCTATAGCAAAATGGTTACTGTTATGCTGGTCATCATCACCTGTATCGGTACCAAAAACAAAAAGCAATTAGAGTTTGATGCCCGAAAAATGGTTTTTTGGCCTATAACTCTAGGATTGCTTTTTGTGATACTGTCAGTATTCATCTATAACTGGGACTGGCATAGCAGGATATGGCTTTTCAAGGCAAATGTCTGGGTATATATGGTATTCTCCCTCATTGGTGTAGTTGCTATACATATTGCCTTGGATAACGTATCGAAGTATTTCAGAAACGGACTTATGAAAGACCGTTTCAACCTGGAGAATGAAAGTTTTGAACAGCCGGAAGACCTAGTAGAAAATAAATTTTCGGTCAATATACCGATGCGTTATTATTATGGTGGTAAATTCCGGCACGGATGGATAAACATCATTAATCCATTCAGAGGTACGTGGGTTGTAGGAACCCCAGGTTCCGGTAAGACCTTTTCCGTGATAGAACCTTATATCAGGCAACATAGTGCAAAAGGTTTTGCCATGGTAGTTTATGATTATAAGTTCCCTACCTTGGCAACGAAGCTGTACTATCATTACAAGACAAACCTTAAGAAGGGGCTTACCCCAAAAGGATGTAAGTTCAATATCATTAACTTCGTGGATGTAGAATATTCAAGGAGAGTCAATCCTATACAGCAGAAATATATTACCAACTTAGCAGCTGCCCAGGAAACAGCAGAGACACTTATTGAGTCTCTTCAGAAGGGGCAGAAAGGAAACGGTGGTGGTAGTGACCTGTTCTTTCAGACTTCTGCAACTAACTTCCTTGCCGCCTGTATCTATTTCTTCGTCAACTATGGAAAGAAACCATACGATGCCGACGGAAACGAATTAGAGGCAGGATATGCACCTGTTGCAGGTACACCTCATTTGAGGCTAACAGGTAAGGTTTATGCCAAAGGACATAAGGACGACAATAACTTTATTGTAAAGCCAGCCTACTGGAAAGGGCAATATTCAGATATGCCGCATGTACTTTCCTTCTTGAATCATAGCTATGAGGAAATCTTCGAAGTTCTGATTACTGATCCGGAAGTGTCTCCACTCCTGGGTCCTTTCAAGACCGCCTACGAAAATGGAGCGATGGAACAGTTGGAAGGTATGATTGGTACACTCCGTGTACAAACCTCACGTCTGGCAACCAAGGAGGCTTATTGGGTCTTCAGTGGTGATGACTTCGACTTGAAGGTCTCTGACCCGAAAAATCCAAGCTATCTGCTTATCGCCAATGATCCAGAAATGGAAAGTATCATTGGAGCCTTGAATGCTTTGATCCTAAACCGACTTGTTACCCGAGTAAATAGTGGACAGGGAAAGAATGTACCGGTAAGTATTATAGTTGATGAGCTTCCAACATTATATTTCCATAAAATAGACCGTCTTATCGGTACAGCTCGTAGTAATAAGGTTGCAGTTACGTTAGGCTTCCAGGAACTTCCTCAGCTAGAAGCGGATTATGGAAAGGTCGGTATGCAGAAGATTATCACAACCGTAGGTAATGTAGTGAGCGGTTCTGCCAGATCCAAAGAAACCCTTGATTGGTTATCGGGTGATATTTTCGGAAAGGTAGTTCAGATGAAAAAAGGCATTACCATTGACAGAGATAAAACCTCCATTAATCTGAATGAGAACCTTGACAGTCTGGTTCCTGCATCTAAGATTTCCGACATGGCATCAGGTTGGCTCTGTGGTCAGACGGCACGAGATTTTACTGTAACCAAAACTGGCAGAAAAGGTTCCATGGATATCCTCAAAGCCGATGAGTTCAAGACAACGAAGTTCTTCTGTAAAACGAATTTTGATATGGACGATATTAAAAAAGAAGAAGCAGATTATAAGAATTATCCTTTGCCAAAGTTCTATGATTTTGGTACTGTTGATGCTAAAGAGCGCATTCTTTATAAGAACTTCGACCGAATCAATCAAGAAGTAAGTGAAATGATCACTCAAATTCAGAAAGAATTTCCTAAGCAGATAAAAAAAGCAAGTAAGAAATAACGTTTAGAAAAAATATAAGGAAACTTGTTTGTTTAATCAAAATAAGCCCTCGACACCACGGTAAAGTCAATACATAATGAAAATACGTAGTTTTTTATTTGTGGCATTTATGATTTGCCATGTATTCAGTTCTTGTTCGTCTTCGACAGATACTGTTATAGAATATAACGTGGATAAAGAACAAGCTCACTTTGAAGGTGTATTTAATGCTAATTCTGTAATTTTACATCCTGGTTCTAACAATTGGTATGGCATCGATATTTCTCGTGCCAATACTTTCTGGTCTAACCCAGATGTGGGGGATGCTGATAATGTGATAGATAATAATACAGAATGGACTGCCCAAGTTATTTGGCAGGACATAGACCATCGTGCGATTAGTTTTTGTGGGGCAGATGGGAAAATTATCAATAGTGACACAATAAATGGCAAAGGATTGAAACCTCTTTATGTGAAAGTTACAACTTCTACATTTGGTAATGTAGTCGTGGGCATAAAGAAAAAGGGAGCAGGCTCTAGTGCTTATCTTTGGAGCTGGCATCTTTGGCTTAGCGACGAGCCAAAGCTCATAGCAGGTTTCATGGATAGAAATCTTGGTGCTTCCTCTTCGTCACCATCTGGTGGAAGCAAGTCCTTAGGTCTCCTCTTTCAGTTCGGAAGAAAGGATGCACTTGGAGGATATTACGAAAATACACGCTTTGTCGCATACGACATTAACGGTTTGTTTCAATATAGTGGTACAGCAGATAAAAACGAGGAACATGCGATGTTTTCACAGTTTGTAAATAGCCCGAATGTGATAATCCGTTCCTCTGATTCGGGATATTTTAGAACACCTGAGGAATGGGATAAATGGTTAAAACAAGAGAAATATATGGATAAGCACTGGAATGACTTCACGGATGCTGACGGTAAAACATTCTTTGACCCATGTCCAGAAGGATGGAGACTTCCAACAAAGGAAGACTTGGAAAAATTAACATTAGACGAAAATGGAAAATGTAGATTTTTGTATGATAACAAAGTTCATGGTTGGAATTTGGATGGAGGTTGGTTCCCAAATGACGAGCGGGCTAACTACTGGAGTACAGGCGATAGTGTAGATTATCACGAACATTGGTATTATTATGAAAAAGAATTTAAACCTACAGAATGGAGTTTTAATGAAAGCCTGATAAGAGCAGCAAGTAATCGCTATGAATTAAAGCATGTTAGGTGTATTAAAATGTGATTACTTTAAATAATGAGGTCCTCGATGTTTAAGCACCGAGGACTTATATCATTCTCCTTTTCTTTTTTCTTACGATGAGGTGACTATTATTCACCTTTCTTAGATCAAAGTAGGTGGGGTATGCCTCAATAAGAGAAGAAAGCTTTTTGAAGCCATAGTTTCTCGTGTCGAAAGCAGGGTCTTTCTTGACCAGAAGGTTGCCCACATCCCCAAGCTGAGACCAACCGCTGTCATTTGCTACAGAATCAACAGCTTCCCCTATATTGCTGAGGAATAACGGTACTGTTTCCTGCTTTATAGTAGGTTCTGGAACGTTCTCTATTTGCTGTTTCTCCCCTTCCCCCGAAGCTGGAACTGATTTTCCTTCCACAATAGAAGCCGGTTCTGGAGATATGTTTTTTATCTGCTCCGGCTCAAGAGAAAGCGAAAGAACCTCAAGATAGATAAACTTGTTGCATGCAGCAACAAACGGTTTAGGGGTCTGCTTCATCCCCATACCTATTACTTCCTTTCCTGCCTCTCTCAGACGCATAGCAAGACGCGTAAAGTCGCTATCGCTAGATACCAGACAGAAGATATCCACTTGATTGGAATAGAGAATATCCATAGCATCGATTATCATAGAAGAATCGGTGGCGTTTTTCCCGGTTGTGTAATTATACTGCTGAATCGGATTAATGGCATTCTCCAAGAGTACATCTTTCCATCCATTCATGGAAGGCTTCGTGAAATCGCCATATATACGTTTGATGGTAAGATTGCCAAATCTCGCCAACTCATCTGTCATTTCTTTAATATTTCTGTGAGATACGTTGTCCGCATCTATCAGCATTGCTATCTTGTTTTCTGTTTCCATACTACAAATAAGTTTAAATTATATCATAGAATAAAATATTCTACAGTATCATTCAACACGGCATTCACTTGGGAGTAAAACCTACAATCTTTTGCCCTAGAAGTATCAAAAGATCCTGTAGTTCTAAAGTCTTCGAGATGTAGCTGGAGACTTTTATACATCTTACACATTTTATAAGGTGCATCAGCCCATGGAGCAACTGTTACGAAATTCCTACATGAGTTACAATTAGAGATATGGTATTTCTGAGAACAAATGGTATAGGCATAATTATATGCTTCATATCTGTTATGTGCAGAGAATACAACTTCACATAATGCTCGATGGTCTTTTCTCTTTATTTGTTTGCAGTTGCAATGTTCATTAGAAAGATATATTTTCCCGGATGGCATAAATGCACAGCGAGTGAGCCATACGCTTTCATTTATGTTGGAGTTGTTATAATCTTTGTTTTTGAAACCATAGAATGCAACTATTTCTATTTTCCTACCTTCCCACTCTTCGCCAACGGTTTTAGACTTCTCGACAAGTCCAGATTCTACCAAGGAAGAAATACTGTTCTCATCTTCTATAAGGATTTCTATTATTTTGTTTCCGCTATGCAACTTGGCTTCATCGCTTGCATGGGTTACACAAAACTCTATATAGATAGGTTTACGTTTCGGAAATTCCTTAGAGAAAAATTTCAGGTCGCTACGCCTTCTAATATTGTCATACGAAATTTCCTGCTCACAAGAGTCATACAATGTCTTAAGGTCAAACCTTTTCCTCTCCTTATTGGAACATCTTCTTGAATGGGACATGAAAATGCATTTCTCTTGGTTGCAAAACGAAGTATATTCAAACTCTATATATAATGATGTTCTATTATAGAATGCTTCCTGTATTTTCTCTTTAGCCAACAGGTGAAGCATTGACTCATAAGCAGCTTCACATTCAGTTCCTGACAAATGAGAAAAATGGTGCTTGCGCTTTGCACCTTGTTTCGCTTGAAGAGGCTCGCCACAACAGGTGCAAAAACATCCACACTCTTTTCCATTCGCCACACTATCGATATGTACCAATTTCCCTTCAGCACTAAGTGCGTATGTTAAATATGGCTTTTTCATACACTTTCCAATTAAATGTAAATCGAGAGGTGATCAAAATTTTTGACCACCTCCCTCGCAACTTTACCAATAGTTATACTGTCGTAAACTGATAGTCTTCTTCTATTTTATGATTCTGATTACTGGGATGGTATTGCCGGAATACTTGCATGTTCCTATCTGTTCCACCTTGCCTTTAGGAGCCGTGATAATCTGGTCATTCACGTAACTGTCTGTTCCATCATTCTGAAACAGCACTTCGCCCCCAAAGCTTATATCTGATGAAAGGTCTTCCACATGTGCTACTGCGCTGCCGTCCTCCAACACTTCATCTACCGTGAATTTGGAGATATGAAGCGTTTTAGGAGAAGCCATCATGGTAATCTCCGGTGTGCTACTTGCTTCGTTTGTGGCAAAGTAAGCAGAACACATGGCAATACATATCATCACCACAAAGAAGATGACGATAAAGCCACAACCAAATTTGATTATCTTTTCAAACATATCATTTATCTTTAAATTGAGTTCACTTAATTATATTTTTTACTTATAGGTGATGAGTCTCTGCCCGGTCTCCCATCCACCTTTACGGTTGAGCATGTCCGGTTCATACCATTTGTTGAAAACCACATAGTCACGCTTTGGCTGACGGACGATTACAGCATTGAACTGCACATTGGTATGTGTCTTTCTCCCCCGGAACGGAATATACTGTCCCTGATAGGAATGAAGCCCGGACACAAAGGTTCCACCGCTATTCTGGTCAATGCCCACACTTGTAATGATGATGGTGTTGGGCACATACGTCTTTCCATCGAAGCAGGAACCATAGTAGTTTCTGCAGAATATTTCCAATACATACTTGCAGTCTGCTGCCGAGAGCTGCGCCTTGCATATCCCCACATACAGGATAGCAAGAAGAAACAAAATTATCTTCTTCATATTTAAGATGTGTTAGTTATTTATTCTATCAATATCAAACAATCACTAAATTACGTACTACTTCTACCGTGGTGGCATTCAGCAAGGCAGCAGCCTTGGACTGAGTGATGATGCCGCTTGCCAATGCTCTGTAAACCATACACTCAAACTTAGTAACCTTCTTCTTGCCGCTGGAGCCTGATTCTGATTTCTTTGTAGAATCAGCACTGCCGAGGTTCTTGCAATAATCGGAATAGTGTTTTGAAGAAACAACACCGAGATATTTTGCCTTCGCCATCAGAGCATCCACAGAAATGCCATACTCATTCTGTAGATATTTCAGTTCCATAAGAGCTATGCCGTTACGTTTTCCCCCTACTACGGAGAAGAATACGTCGTGTGGCAGAAGCATTTCGTTGGCGAAGACGCAGCAAAAATGCTCTTTCTTTTTGTTATCGATACTCTTGTCAAAGCAAAGAAGGGCATGTGCCAACTCCTTAAGGACAGCAAAGCGAAAGTTCTCAGCGTTGAGATTGCTGTTGACGGCTATCACCGGAATAGAGTCGTTTAGGATGGCATGAAGACTGGTGAATGCATCTGACGCATCAATATTAGCTATAATTACGCCTTTTGATTCCAAGAGATTCATTACATTGGTGATAGCAGCGGTACCCATTCCCCATGCCTGGCGAAGCATGGAAGCACCCTGTAATACATCGAAAAGCGTCTTCACCTGATGGTCTACCAGAACGGAATTGAACGAATGTTCTATTCCACAGATATCTTCTATCTCACCAGTTCGTTCTATTGTGTTTTCTATGATACTGGCGATAGCCATTTCTTCCTTCTTGCTCAATCCCTGCAGCTTACCATAGCGTATGTTTTTAGGAGTAGAGCTTTTGTAGCTGAAAAGATAATCCGGGTTTGTCTCCAGGGCATCGCATAGGGCTATCACTATGTCACTTTTAGGCAGCATCACCCCATTCTCATATTTGGATAGAGTCTGTTTGGTGATAACGTTGTCCATCATATCACATAGCTGCTGCATAGACAATCCTCGCATCAATCGAGCGTTATGCAGTCTTTCTGCAAAGCTTTTCTTTAAGTCCATTATATTATTTTTTTGGAATAGTTACCTTTCTAGTAAGAAGGTTCTTACTAAGAGCCTTCTTACTTATTGTCTTGTTGTCTTGTTGTCTTGCCAGTTCATCTGAACGGATGGATAGCCAGAGAGAAAGATATCTATATATATCATATAAATTATATCTTTGGCACTAAAGTCTTATCGTCTAAAGAGCCTCTTCCTATATCCCACTTAGCGAGTTGCCTCTTCTTCATTATCTGCTTTACTTTGTGGCTGTTGTCCTGCATGAGTCATGATAGCATTGTATTCTTCATCAGACATTCGCCCTGTATCGTGAAGGTTCTTCACGTATAGGTAGGCTATCTGACTGAACACCATTTTCATGCCATTGTAGCACATTCCGATGAAGTCACTATCGAACAGGTCAAGATCCGTTTCCTTACCGTCTTTCTTAGCCTTCATTGTCACACCAAACTGTTTTTCTTCATCACCTTCTGTGAAAGTAAGTGATAACTCAAACAGTTCTTTTCCCTTTATCTCATCTTCTTTCTTTTCCATATCAATTAATTTAAAATGTTATTCTTCCCCATCATCATCAAGGTTCTCTTGCTCCTGCTCATTTTCCTTGATATCTTCAATATTGCTATCGCAAACATCGATGATGTCCTGGAGCTTCTGTTTGTCCTCGGTCTGTGCAAGCTTCTCTTCTGCCATAGCCTTGATTGCCTCGAACTCTTCTAGAGAGAACTCGTTATATATCCTCTTTCCCTTCTTGCGAGCAGAAATCGTTACTTCGTAGCCATCTTCGCAGCTCATACTAAAGGAAGTAATAGCTGCATTGGAGTCCTTGCACATCTGTATTAAGCACTTTGCTACTCCTTCCTCTTGCTTAGTAGGAGCGCAATCTATGTTGTTTTGATTCTGTTTCATAATCTATGTATTTTATTTATTAATATCTAACTACAGCTACTTTTAAGCCTCGCTTTGTAGCTGTGTCTATCATGTTCTTTGTGCCCCGGCTTTTGCCATCCCAGAAGGCGATGAGGGCATCTGCAACAGTAGCCATCTGAGCATTTCGGATTGGTCCGGCTGCCCTACCATGGGCTTTCCAGTCTGCCGGGTATGTCTCCAGCTGCAAGCCTCGCTCCTGAGCATAGCGTTCACCCAGGGCATCAGCACCACTGGCATGACCGGAGACGATCACGATATTTTCCGGTTTCTTATTCTGTAGGTAGAAGTCACACTTCTCCTTCAGTAGCTCGCAATCAGCAAAGTCCCGGCATCCTGCAACGATGACTTTGTATTTCGTGATTGAATCTATTATCAGCTTGTTAGCTGCATCTACTTCTGCTTGACTCATATAGTTTATTTTTGATTATTCATTTCCGAAGATTCCGGCTCTTCATACGTTTTATAAAGCTGGCACAGAACATTTTTATTCTTGACAACCAGGTAGAAAACCACTTCACCTTTTTTGGGTTGATAAGCTGCTCCCACAAAAAGAGCCGTCTTCCCATCAGTCAAGACATATTTTTCCCAACCTTGCACCAAAGATGGTGTTCTAACACTGTTATAATAATCTCTAGCAACCTTTGAAAGTTCAATAATATCCATACTTTAGAATTTTGAAAAATTAAACTTATTCTTCTCTTAGATATTTAGCGGAAGCTTGCAGCATGATGATAGATTGCTGAACTGTCTTCCGTGCCTGGTAATCAGAACCGGCATCATCCAAATACTGTCTGTTCATTCTGACCATCGTATTGAGATAATCGGCACACTCTTCCTTGCTTGGATTAAGCAGATGAATACTACAGGAAACGGTCTTCATAAAATAATCCATACCTTTTTTGAGTAGAGTCCTGATATTGCCCACATTAGGATGAGTACCAATCATCTGATATATCTGTATGCGAAGGCTGACACCATTTCGTGGGCATCCAATTCTGTAATCGTCCCCCACTTCCTCTTTTTCCCCATCCACATAATCGACCTTGGCGAGGAAGCCATTGTCCTTATCGGTACAAACAAGAAAGTCACATTCACCACGTTTATGATTGCGACTGGTATCTACTATGAATAAAGGGATTTCTCTCTTTGCCATAAGTAATGCACCGCTGCCCTACGGATTTATTTAGGCTTCTAGCACGCCTTATTTAATCAAGCTAAATTAATCTGCAACTGGTTACAGATATTTTTTATTCTCTTTTCTGTTTAGATTCACAAGGAAAAAATTGCCAGATGCTTTGTCAACAGCTTCCTGGGCTTCTTCCATTGTTTCAAAACGCTTTTCTATAACGCAACTACATGGAATTACTTTAGCCCAAGGTTTTGCTACCGCCTCATTTACTTCATCAATATCCTCTACGGAAGGCTTGAAGTACTCTATGTCTTTGTACTTACGTCCGGTCTTCCAAAAGGCTTCAATAGCTACATTTTTTGCGCTATCTTCATTATCAGCTTCAACAATATTTTCAAAGCCTTCAAATTGTTTATATCCGAAAGACCCATCAGAATATATATGTCTGTACCAATAAAAGCCATGAACATAATATCTTTTCATTATAAATTACCGCTGCCCTACGGATTTATTTGAGTATCTGGCTCACCCTATTAATAAATAACTGTCCCTTTGAATAGAATCAATCAAGACACTGCAAAGGTACAAAAAACTATTTTATCACCCAAACAAATATGGGTTCTTTTTTCTCAATTAACATTTCAACAAATCTAATTGCGAATTGGAATATCATAAAATCTATTCTGGATTTGAGGATTCATTGCCTTTTACGGTTTTTTGTTCCT
>ERZ835980.790-NODE-790-length-41055-cov-3.992610_pt1 | contig 41055 bp, 36 predicted proteins | sample MGYA00519943_ERZ835980 | MGnify/ENA primary metagenome ERZ835980 (study PRJEB31850, sample SAMEA3708791) | human gut metagenome | biome: human gut; feature: human-associated habitat; material: faeces | place: China | collected 2014 ... | reverse complement strand
CCTGGAGCAAGACGCTCAGGCTTGTTCATTACTTCTTTAAAATTATATGCCATTTCATCTTACCTCCTACTGTCTAAGTCCTATGTACTGATACTGAGGGATCTCAGTACCGTTCTCGATCATGTCCTCAAGCTGTGCAAATACGCCTTTTGCGCTCTCCACAGTGTAGTCACGACCGCCGAGACCGTAGATGTAGCTGACAGCCTTTGTGGTTGCCTGAATGTCATACAGGTGCTCCTTAACCTCTGCTGAGAGAGGTCCGCCGCCTGCTCTGAATCCTTCCGATCTGTCAAGGATTGCCACAGCCCTGGTGTGGGCGAGAGCCTTTGCAATCTCCTCACCAGGGAATGGTCTGAACACTCTGATCTTCAAGAGTCCGACCTTCTTGCCTTCGTTTCTCAGCTCATCTATAGCTTCCTTTGTTGTTCCGGCAGCAGAACCGATCATAACAATGGCGTAGTCAGCGTCGTCAAGTCTGTACTCCTCAAAGAATCCGTAGTGACGGCCTGTCATCTCCTCGAATTCCTTTGCAACGTCAAGAATAACCTGCTTTGCATTCTTCATGGCAGTGTTCTGAGCCATCTTAGTCTCCATATAATAAGGAGATGTGGCATAAGGACCGACAGCCATAGGCATCTCAGGATTTAACAGATACTGCTCAGGGGTGTACTCACCTACAAACTTCTTTACGAGATCATCCTCGATGAGGGTGATGTTTTCAACGGCATGGCTTGTGATGAAACCATCCTGACATATCATGATAGGAAGTCTGACATCCTTGTGCTCAGATATTCTGTATGCCTGAACAAAGTTGTCATATGCCTCCTGGTTGTTCTCTGCGTATATCTGAAGCCAGCCTGTATCACGTGCGCCCATACTGTCTGAGTGGTCACAGTTGATGTTGATAGGGCCGGAGAGTGCTCTGTTTACAAGTGCGAGGGCAAGTGGGAGACGATTGGACGCTGCCACGTAGAGCTCCTCCCACATGAGAGCCATACCACATGATGATGTGGCTGTGAGTGTACGGCAGCCGGCAGCCTCTGCGCCGATCGCTGCACTCATGGCACTGTGCTCACTCTCTACCGGTATAAATTCTGTATCGATCTCTCCATTGGAGATAAATGTTGAAACGAACTGAGGTATCTCAGTTGAAGGTGTTATAGGAAATGCAGGCATAACATCCGGATTGATCTGCTTTATAGCATGTGCCACAGCCTCATTTCCTGAAAGACGTTCTCTTATAGCCATTTATTTGCCCTCCTTCATAGTGATTGCTCCGAATTTGCACTGGTATGCGCATATACCGCAGCCCTTGCAGTGCTCCAGGTCAAATGCGAGACGCTTGCCTGATACGACCGGAATGCATGAATCCGGACAGACAGGTGCGCACAGAAGACAGTGTACGCATTTGCTCTCGTCTAGGACAGGGGTTGAAGTCCTCCACTCACCTGTGTTAAATGCCTTGGATGTGCCACCGCCGTATACGTGGTTTCCAGGTGTGAGCTCTGTCCATTTGCTATTGTCATGTATCTTGCTTATATCTGTTCTCATTACTTCATTACCTCCCTGAAGGCGAGCTTTAATGCTTCCATGTTGCCCTCGATAACCTCTGGTTTCTTGGCAAATTTGTGCTGATATGACTGTCTCATATCTTCGAGGAAAGGTCCCTCCTCCATGATTCCACTGACAGCAACGATGGCTGCAAGCATAGGAGAGTTAGGGAAATTCTTGCCGAGAGTCTTCAGAGAGATCTCCTTGGCATCAAGTGTGTATACCCTGCCCTTGTAACCCTTGAGCAGTGGACGGACCTCGTCCGGAGTCTTAGGTGTATTTATAATGATGGCGCCATCCTCGGCGAGACCTGCAGTCACATGTACAGGTTCGATCAGAGATTCGTCAACTACAACCACATACTGTGGATCGTAAATGTTGGAATGTACTCTGATAGGTTCACTGCTGATCCTGTTGTAAGCAGTGATAGGTGCGCCCATTCTCTCTGGACCATACTCAGGGAATCCCTGAACATATTTACCTGTTTTGAATGCCACATCTGCGAGGAGCAGGGCAGCAGTCTTGGCACCCTGACCACCACGTCCGTGCCATCTGATTTCGATAGTATCTTTCACTTTTACATCTCCTGTCAAAAATTTCTCATTAAGTTCCATTTAATAGGAAAAATAATCCTTTTGATTATACCATTTATATATAATAAGTAAAGAATAAAATTAAGGATGTGTAGGTGAATACAGAAAAAATTAACGAATAATGGGGGATACACCTGAAAATGTTAGATATTGACGGGCTGTGCAACATAAAATCATAAACAACAGGGAAGAAAGTGATAAAAATACTGCATGTGTATATATGAAAGAGATCATCGCCAACAAAAAAGACAGCTATGGGATCAACCCATAGCTGTCTAAAATGTTCATAAAAGCGATATTTACAATCTGACCAGAAAATGAATACAAGTCTGTCCGTCTACTGTCTGATTGTCGAGAAGGATCTCACCGTCATATTTTTTAGTGAGTTGTTTTAACTTATAAAGACCTATCCCCCTTGAATATCTGCCATCCCTCAGCGGCTTTGTCGAGTAGCCTTTGGTGAAGAAATCCTTTCGCATGGTGGCGGTGAGTGTAGGCCCTGCATTGAGAGTCTCAATGGATGTCTTCGTTCCATCTGAGTCGATCACTATTTCTATATGTCCTCCATCCTCGGTGGCATCAAATGCATTGTCTACCAGAATACTCATCGTATCTAGGAGTTCGAACTCAGCAGCCTTTGATGTGAGAGTTGAATTCTTGACATTTATATTGAGATCTATATCTCGTTCCTGGGCAAGGTTCATCTTGCTGAACAGAAATCCGGCGATCAGTTTCATGTTGATCTTCAGAAGGTAGGAATTTTTTATAACATGATCGCTGCATGAAGTATCAAGTTCCTTTGCCAGAGCGGCAGAGAGTGATTCATAATCGGTGTAGCTGATTGGCAGCATACTTATTGCCTGAAGCTCGTTGCTGTAATCGTGCTGTCTCATTCTAACCTGATCAATAAGCTCCTCTATAATAGGAAGATACTGTTCATATGACTGCAGCTGCTTCTGGGACTCCCTGAGACTTAAGTAGTTCTTGTACATTCCAGCGTACAGAATGAGGATAAGTATGATTGTAAACAGGAAAGACATAAACACATTCATGAAATCTTTAGGTGATATACGCTGGTATAAAACAATGGAGACCATGAAGGCAAATACAGCGAGTATTATATTCCTGAAAACCTGGTTTTTTATGATGAGGGTTTCATACAGCTTATCCAAGTGTCCGAATTTGTACAGCAAAATAGCTATCACAAGAGCCATACTTTCAGTTACATATGTTGATGTATTGGTGAAAGGGTTGTCTGTGAATTGCATGATGACAACCATCTGTATAAGGTTCAGCACTGTCATGATTATAAGCGCCAGTGCATAGCCCGTTATGATCTTCATTGGCGGATAACGGAAGACCAGGGAGTAGAATACAAAGCAGTAGATGTATGATATCAGTGTGAATATTAACAAGGAGTCTGTAACTGTGGCAATCAGAGAGACTGGTAAAGTCAGCAGAAGCAAAGGTGGAAGTCTCTTTGCTATCTGGGAAAATTTTACATTATATATCGCCATCAAGAATACTAAAAATACAAAGGTATCAAACAGTATCTTGGAAAGAAAATCAAAATATGCAGCCATTATCTGTTCTCCAAATATTTTTCTGTTTCTGTTTTATATTTTCTGCCGATTGGTATGGAGCCCTGAACTCCAGACAGCATCAAAAGACAGTTTGCTCTATCGTAGCTGTGTATGAAGCTGGGAGTAAAATAGTAACTCCTATGGCATCTGACAAGAGGAATATCAGGCTTTTCCATCAACGTGTCAAATGTAGAATTTGTTACAATAAAGTCACCGTTTACTGTGAAAATGTGTTTGTGGTGTCCCTCGGATCTAACAAAGATAATATCCTGAGGTATCACATGGAACAAGATTCCCTGTATATCTTTGAGCTGTAATTTAGTCGGAATGGATTCTGAACCGTGCATTACATTGTTTATGGCCGACACGACTTCATCACTGTTGTACGGTTTTGAAAAGTAGTATCGGCAGTGATATTTGTTTATCACATCAAGACTTGGGTTAGTTACGTCCGTTATAAATACGACAGGAGTGTCTTTGTGCTCAGGTTTGCGCCTGAGATAGGAACACATGTCAAGTCCACTTTTGCCATCTCCAAGGTTGATATCAAGCATAAAAAGGTCAAATTTAGAGGAGTCGATGATGGCTGTGGCTTCATTGAAGCACGATGCGGTGAATACAGAAAACGCTGGATAGTGTTCGGCGATTATATGATTCAGGCCGCTGCGCTGTATAGCGTCATCTTCAACAATAAGTATATTCATTGAAATCGGTGATTGTTGGTTCATATCGTTGTTCATATCAGTGTTCATATCAGTGTTCATTGTAAGGTTCCTCTGTTGTAACTGAAATATAAAAATTTATATAATAAATATGTTTTTTCTTTAGTTAACTATAGTATTTTAACATACAATATTGGTATTATACAATAGGTTGAAAATGAGTATATGTATTTTATACACAAAAATATTTGCTGTTCACGTCGATAGACACGTCGTTCGTGTCGATTTTTGCCTGACCTATTGGAAAATGTATACAAATCGGATAATATTGTAAGCACAGGATAATTGACTCTGAGGGGAGATTGATTATAAAGTGTCAGAAGATGTATGCGGTGTGCAGTGGTTCCTGTAAAAAGGGCTGTTGTACAGCATATGTGATCTGACGCACACTACCATTTCAGATGGCTGTTCAAGCTACTTGATATGGTATAGCCATTTATCTATCGTAAGAAGCTGCTGCAGATTACATACATCTGTGGCAGCTTCTTTTTTGTTCTGGCAATAGAAAAAGCGGCCAATCATACCTCTAAGTACCATCATATGCGTTACTGACACATAATCCTGTTTAAAAAATCAATGGAATATGGTATCATGTAAAGAAGCATGGGGTTTTGTATACATGAAGGACAGTAATCCCAACTAAAAAGACAAAAAGCTATTACCAGGAGGAAGAGTATGATTAAATTATTTGACAATGGTGCTTATCTTTTGCATGGCACAGAGCTGGTTGAGGATAATGCTGAGGCTGGTGCAGTCCTTGCATCAAAGATCGGCAGCGTTCCATCAAAGGAAGAGGCATCCAAGAACACACTTGCCTATGGAATATTGGAGAAGCACAACACATCAGACAACATGGACAATCTCAAGATAAAGTTTGATAAGATGACTTCCCACGATATAACATTTGTTGGAATCATCCAGACAGCCAGAGCGTCAGGACTCAAGGAATTTCCTATACCATATGTACTTACAAACTGCCACAATTCACTGTGTGCAGTAGGCGGTACCATCAATGAGGATGATCATATGTTTGGCCTTTCCTGTGCGAAGAAATTTGGTGGTGTGTATGTACCACCTCATCAGGCTGTTATACATCAGTTTGCACGTGAGATGCTTGCTGAATGTGGAGCAATGATCCTTGGATCAGATTCTCATACACGTTACGGCGCTCTTGGTACCATGGCTATAGGAGAGGGCGGCGGTGAGCTTGCAAAGCAGCTCCTGTGCAAGACATACGATGTTGCAAAGCCGGGCGTTATCGCGATCTATCTTGATGGAGAGGTACAGAAGGGAGTAGGTCCTCAGGATGTGGCGCTTGCCATCATCGGAGCAACATTTGGATGCGGATATGTCAAGAATAAGGTTATGGAGTTTGTCGGCCCTGGAGTTGATAAGCTTTCAGCAGATTTCCGTATCGGTATCGATGTAATGACAACAGAGACGACCTGTCTGTCATCCATATGGAAGACAGATGACAAGATAAAGGATTGGTATGATATCCACGGCAGAAGTGAGGCATACAAGGAGATGAATCCTGGAGATGTTGCTTACTATGACGGAGTTGTATATGTTGACCTGTCAACAGTTAAGCCGATGATAGCTATGCCATTCCATCCAAGCAACACATATACCATCGATGATCTGAATGCCAACCTCATGGATATTCTCGATGATGTTGAGAAGCGCGCACTTGTAAGCCTTGACGGCAAGGTGGATTTCACACTCAAGGATAAGGTAAGAGATGGCAAACTGTACGTTGAGCAGGGAATCATCGCCGGATGTGCCGGTGGTGGATATGAGAATATCTGCGATGCCGCCGATATCCTCAGAGGCAAGAGCATAGGAGCTGATGAGTTCACACTTTCAGTATATCCTGCAAGTACGCCTATATATATGCAGCTCGCAAAGAACGGAGTCCTGGCAGATCTTATCGAGACAGGCTCTATCGTAAAGACAGCGTTCTGTGGACCTTGCTTTGGTGCCGGTGACACACCTGCAAACAACGCATTCTCCATCAGACATTCAACAAGAAACTTCCCTAACAGAGAGGGTTCAAAGATACAGAATGGTCAGATATCATCTGTTGCACTTATGGATGCCCGTTCGATCGCAGCAACAGCAGCCAACAAGGGATACCTGACATCAGCAACAGATCTTGCAGATATAGAGTACACACATCCAAAGTACTTCTTCGACAAAGCTATATACGACAGAAGAGTTTACAACGGCGTCGGCAAAGCTGATCCATCAGTTGAGATCAAGTTTGGTCCAAACATCAAGGACTGGCCTGAGATGGTTCCACTTACAGACAACCTTCTCCTGAAAGTAGCATCAGTTATACATGATCCTGTAACTACAACTGATGAGCTTATCCCATCAGGAGAGACTTCATCATACAGATCAAATCCTCTTGGTCTTGCAGAGTTCACATTGTCGAGAAAGGATCCTGAGTACGTTGGAAGAGCAAAGGCTATCCAGGCGGTTGAGAAGGTTCGTGAGGCTGGAGAGTGTATGGGCAAGGCATTCCCAGAGGTCAAGGAAGTTATGCATGCTATCAAGGAGAAGTTTGAGGATGTATGCGGCAGCAATACAGGAGTTGGAAGTACCATATATGCTGTTAAGCCAGGTGACGGTTCAGCTCGTGAGCAGGCTGCATCATGCCAGAAGGTACTCGGCGGATGGGCAAACATTGCAAAGGAGTACGCTACCAAGAGATACAGATCAAACCTTATCAACTGGGGTATGCTTCCATTTGTCATCGACAAGGACTTTGATTTTGACAATGACGACTATGTATTCATTCCTGGCGTCAAGGATGCAGTGAAGAACAAGACAGAGGTTATCAAGGCTTATGTTGTGAACAAGAATTTTGCTGAGATAGAGCTTAGACTTGGAGAACTCACAGATGATGAGAGACAGATCATCACAGACGGCTGCCTCATCAACTACTACAAGTACAACTAATTTATATATTATATATGGTGCCGAGTGCGCCATGTATGTACATTTGCAGATTATGTATATTTTCAGATAATGTATATACGACGAGATAACAGGCATCATCATTGTGTGCATTTGCGCGGATTGGTGGTGCCTGTTGTCATTCATATAGCCTGTGTGATCCTGAGACGATGATGCACAATGGCGAAGACGAAAGGATTTGCATCGTGTCGGGGTTGCCAAGACAAAAATAAAATACAGGAGGTTTTTATAATGAGTAAATCAGAGATGGAAAAGATGCACACATGTGAGCTTTATCTTCCGGGTGACGAGGACATCGCCAGAGAGCAGATAAAGTGCCTGGACAGATTGTATGATTTCAATATGACCAGACCAACGGAGATGGTCAAGAGGCAGCAGATGCTTAAGGAGATGTTTGAGGAGATAGGAGACAACTGCTATATAGAGCCACCACTTCATGCAAACTGGGGCGGAAAGTTTGTGCATTTTGGAAATAACATATATGCCAACTTCAACCTGACAATGGTGGATGACACGCACATATATGTTGGAGACTATACAATGTTTGGTCCGAATGTCACACTGGCTACGGCGGGACATCCGATAGACGCAGATCTCAGAAAACAGGGATATCAGTACAATGCACCTATAACAATAGGCAAGAACTGCTGGATAGGTGCAGGAGTTACGATACTTCCGGGAGTTACTATAGGTGATAATACCGTCATAGGAGCTGGAAGTATGGTTGCAACGGATATTCCATCGAATGTGGTTGCTGTCGGAAATCCATGTAAGGTTCTTCGTGAGGTAAATGAGCGTGACGCAAAATATTATTTCAAAGATCACAGGATCGACTTCTTCCAGTACAACAACGTAAGTAAGAATGACTGATGAGGTGAATGAGTGAAGGTTACATGCAAAAGCTGCGGTAAAAAATTCGATCCCGAAAAGACAGGACATATGTGTCCGAGATGCGGTTCATGGTATGTGGAAAAAAACAGAGATGGGCAGTTTGAAAGCGGAGCAGCCTCGTCAGATGCCGGAGATTACAATCAGGATCAGACATCATATACTGAAGACAAGAATAAACAGTATGGAAACGTGCACAGCGAGTGGTTCAAGAAGAAAGAAAAAGACGTACTCGATAATGAAAAGAGACTGGAAAAAGTCAGCCTGATAATTATCATTTTATTTTTCCTGATAATAAGTTTGGGGACCGTTTATTCGGCGCTCACGTCAGATCATGACAAAAGTCTTGGGTTTGATGTAGGATCAGAAGACGAATATGAGGATACAGATGATGAGATATACAGTGGCGATGGGAATTATTATGTTGATAGTATCCCGGTCAAAGGATATGCATTTGGAGACAAGATGGTGAATGTGGATCCTGATGGAAATACGGCGTGGTTGACGATCGATTCAGTGGAGCCTATAGATCTGGAAGATGCCGATATTCCCGAAGGATATGTAGTATATGACATGGAATATGAGATGGATGCTCCGGATGATGGGGATTCAGATGCAGAGGATATGTCAGACGGAGGGGATTATTTTGATGTATATCTCAGATCAAAATCCTGTATGATGTTGGAACCTATGAGTCAGGAGGATATAGACATTTTGGTGTCATATGATGGATATGCAGATGCCAATGACATATCAGAAGTAGTGGATGCTGATCATGGGCATATGTACTTTATGGTCAGGTCAGGCGATTACGGGTATATGGTTGTATATTGTCAGAATGATGATCCTGATTTATCGGAAGGTAAGTCTAGTCCTATAAATAATATATATGTGGTAGGTGAGAAGGCTGATGCGTCGGTTTGGTATGATGTGAGTAAGCTTGACACTCCTAAAGGAAAGTTATACAAACTATACGATGGAGAGTATGGACAGAAAATTGAGAATGATAAGAAATATACTCTTCCCGGTGGGGCGGAAATTACCACTGATGAGATAAGTTATCTGAGTGGAGTAGACTTTGATTATGACAGTTATGACTATTATCTGGTGAGCGATATACTGTTAAATCACGGCGCGAGAATAGGAAGCTTTGACATTGTGGTTATAGATACGGGCAGCGATACGGATCCAATAAAGAGAACGATTTCTTATGGCGAATATACAGATGACGCCCTTACTCCAATGTCTGTGGTGTATCAATATATTGTGTACGGTATTCCGAAGGGACAGGATAAGATTATAGATGTTACATATGAATTTGGATCAGTGTGGGATGAACTGCAGCATGAGAGCGGAAGACTGCCGGTTCCGGAGCAATAATATTATATATGATGCTATATAGATGAAGGATTATTTATAATATCCTGAATGATATACAGATGAAGTTATAAGAAAAGGCATACATGGACGGTACAGTGAAATGTACTGTCATGTATGCCTTTTGTGATTAATCTCTTTGCTTACTGCTTTGATATGGCAGCTGCTTCAGTGCTCTTGGCAACCTCTACGATAGAAGAGGTAAGACCTGCGATTCCCTGGATCTCAGATGGAATGATGATCTTGGTTGCCTTGCCGTCTGCAGCCTTTGTGAATGCTTCGAGGCTCTTGAGTGTGATAACCTGATTTGATGGCATTGATTCATTAAGAGCTCTGATACCATCTGCATTTGCCTGCTGTACAGCAAGTATAGCCTGTGCCTGACCTTCAGCCTCCTTGATAGTTGCCTCCTTCTTGGCTTCAGCACGAAGGATCTGGGATGCCTTCTCAGCCTCAGCTTCGAGGATAACTGACTGCTTGTTACCTTCAGCTATGAGGATTGCTGACTTCTTCTCACCTTCGGCACGAAGGATCTGCTCACGTCTCTCACGCTCTGCCTTCATCTGCTTCTCCATGGCATCCTGAATAGCTGCAGGAGGAATGATGTTCTTGAGCTCTACTCTGTTTACCTTGATTCCCCAAGGATCAGTTGCCTCATCAAGCGTAGCTCTCATCTTGGTGTTTATTGTCTCTCTTGATGTAAGAGTCTGATCAAGTTCAAGATCGCCGATGATGTTACGAAGAGTTGTGGCTGTCAGGTTCTCAATGGCCATGATAGGATTCTCAACTCCGTAGCTGAAAAGCTTTGGATCTGTAATCTGGAAGAATACGACAGTATCGATTCTCATTGTAACGTTATCTTTTGTGATAACCGGCTGTGGTGCAAAGTCAACAACCTGCTCTTTGAGGGTAACCTTCTTGGCAACCTTGTCAATGACAGGCATCTTCATGTGAAGTCCAACAGACCATGTTGCCTGGTAAGTTCCAAGTCTTTCTATTACATAGGCATGTGCCTGTGGCACGATCTTGATCGTACTGCAGATAACAACGATTACGATCAGACATAAAATAATAATTAGTGCTGTTCCAATTCCGTCCATATTAATCTCCTTAATAATTAAAATAGTGTGTGAATAAGTAATAAAATAATGTACATCAAAGACATGCTGGCCTTTTTTGCTCTCCGTTACCGGTCTGCCTGCTCAACAATAGCTTTTACGCCGGATATCTCGCAGATTACAACCTCGGTACCTGTTGGTATGATATTGTTGCTTTTAGATCTTGCTGTCCATTCAACCCCATTAATCATAACCTGACCTTTTGACTTGAGATTGTCTATATCATCGGATACGATCACGTGTTTGCCGATGAGACTCTCTACGTTGGTTTTTACCAGTTTGTTGTCAAGATGTTTCTTGGCAATAGGTCTTGTTGTGAAAAAGAGAATGGTTGTTACAACAAGGAATACAACAATCTGTAGTGGCAATGAACCGCTGAAAAACGCGATGATCATGGCAACCAGTGCGCCACCGCAGGCCCAGATAGTTGTGAGTCCGAGCGATATGATCTCAACAATGAGACATACGGCAAATATTATAAGCCAGGTTACAATCTCCCAATTCATATAGAACACCTCCCTTGTGTAGGAAATCCTGATATGCGATAAAACTCGCATTGCCCTTGGCTAGTTTCCATTTTACTAGAAAAATAATTACTAAACAACATAAATATTCTGAATATACAATCCTTTAAAGTGCATTATATGCACGAATTATAAAATTATTAGGAATAAATAATAAAGGCTTGGTTAAATATGTGTAAGCTGTCTTGCACCATTCGGTAAAAACAAATATAATAAAAAAGCGGTTGCCGGGACTTTCCGGTGAGCCGTACACAAGCTTATGGATGGGAGAGAAAAAGGTGGCGGCAAATAACAAAAAGAGACGAATCTTAAATATAAGCCTGGCGGTTATAGGAATAATCGTCGTGGGACTTTTATTTAACAAGATACTTGAACAGTGGGCAGGCTTTCGGGCGATAATAGATAAAATCTCAGGCGCATTTGCACCAATTATAGTGGGTGCGGTCATAGCGTTTCTTATGAACCCGGTACTTGTATTTTTTGACAGGCTTTTTCATACTATATTTCAGGACAAAGTTATCACGGATAAGAAGAAACTGTTTAAGGTATCAAGAACACTGTCGGTTATACTCACAACCATAGTATTTCTGGGAATCATAACTGGTGTAGTATGGCTTGTGGTGCCACAGCTCTATGATAGTATCAAGCAGCTGGTTGGCAATATGGATAATTATTATTCCAACCTGCAGAATATGGTGGAGAACATCAATGAGAAATTCCAAAAACTCAATATCCCTGAGGATGAGCTGAACAAGTATATGAATACAGCATATCTGAAGCTGCAGGACATGTTGAACACAAAGATCATGCCTAATGTGGACAAGATCGTGGTGAATATAGGAAGCGGAGTATTTTCCGGATTGAAGTTCCTGTATAATTTCCTTATAGGTATAGTGGCTTCTATATATGTGATGGCAAATAAAGAATATCTAGCATCAAGGGGAAAGAAGATCATATATGCTGTGTTCAAGGTAAAGAATGCGAATAATATCCTCGATGGTCTTTCAGAGATGTACAGGATTTTTGGACAGTTTATCAATGGCAAGATACTTGATTCACTTATAATTGGAATGATAATGTTTATAGTTTCTACAATACTCAATCTGCCATATGCAGTGCTGATAAGTGTTATTGTAGGAGTGACAAATGTTATACCATTCTTTGGACCGATCATAGGAGCTATACCTTGTTTCTTTATCGTACTTATAGCCGATCCGATCAAGAGTCTGGTGCTGCTTCTTGTTATACTCATATTACAGCAGTTTGATGGTAATATTCTTGGACCGAAGATCATTGGAGACACTACAGGACTTTCGAGTTTCTGGGTACTTACTGCAGTTATTGTGGGTGGAGGTCTGTTTGGATTCTTTGGAATGCTCCTGGGTGTTCCTGTATTTGCGTGCTGTTATATGTATATCAACAGGACATGCACTGCAAAGCTGCAGGATAAGAACCTGGCATTCAAGACCTCTGAGTATGAGAAGATAAAGAGGATTGATGAGGAGACGGGTGAACCGATATACAGGACAGAAGAGGAAGAGGACATAAGATTTAAGAAAAAGACTCCAGAACAGAAACAGGAAGAGCGTGAGAATAAGAGAAAGCTCAAGCAGAAACAGCATATGCTTCAGTATCCATCAGATCTACCCGACGATGAATACTCAAAGACAGAGACGGCACAGAATATAGATGATCAGGATGGTGATGAAGATGAGTCCGATGATGATCCGATCAGTATCCTTGATAAATTCATGCATGTTATGAAGAGCGTTGCCAGCAGGGCGGATGCTGAAAAGCTAGCAAAAAATATTGTGGAAAATGATGAAAGTACCGGGCGTGATCCAGATGATACTGGAAAGCAAACTGCTGGAGAAGACCAGACTGAGGATACCGGAGCCGGAGATCCACACAAATAAAAAAGAATATCAATACGGGGAAGAAAGTCTGAGTCTCTGTATTACATAAGATAAAAGAACAGATTTGCTTTTACACAAATCTGTTCTTTTTTTCATCGTATGAATAATCTATGGTTGCAAGCTTTTTCTTTATACCATCCGCATCAACGCATAGAGAACTGCACAATTCGTCAAAGCTTGGATAATCGTCTCTGAGCTTTGTGTTGATGAAACTGAGAAGGACCATGGGATCCTTTGGAAGTGATGAATATTCCATAGTAAAATACCTCCTTGTGGTATATTGCGTCATAATATATGAAGTGATTATAAATATTATGGTTGAATTAGCAGCATAAAATTGGTATATATATAGTTTGTGGAAATTGTTCAGTGGCGCATATGCGTGACTTGGTCATGCATGCAACACTTGAATTTTACAATATAGATATAGAAATGGCAATAAGGAGTTAAATATGAGTACAAACACTGGTGCGGAAAAGAAAGGCAAGCTATCAGGAAAAGGAAGTAATCTGGCACTTCAGGCGGGGATTCTGGCTGGCGCTGGAATCGTGTCAAGGATCATAGGTCTGCTGTACAGATCCCCTCTGTATCAGATACTTGGAGATGAAGGAAATGGGTATTATGGATCAGCATATGCCATATATGCAATGGTCATCATGATAGCAACATATAGCATCCCAACTGCGGTATCGAAACTCGTCGCAGGCAAGATAGCAATGGGACAGTACAAAAGTGCCAGACGTATTTATTATTGTACATTTATATATGTAGTGATAGCAGGAGCTGTGGCGGCACTCATCACATACTTTGGTGCTGAGTGGTTTGTCAGTGATCAGCCAAATGCTGTGCTCAGTCTTAAGATACTTGCACCTACCATATTTATATCAGGATTCCTAGCCATATTCAGAGGATATCTGCAGGCATACAATACCATGGTGCCTACATCTATATCCCAGATCATAGAGCAGCTTGTGAATGCCGCGGTAAGTATAATTGCAGCGTACATGCTTGCAAGACCATTTGCTGCGGGAACCACAGAACATGCAAAGTACGGATCTGCGGGAAGTGCCATGGGTACAGGTGCCGGAGTCCTTGGGGGATTGATATTTATACTGTTCGCATATGCGAAGAGAAGAAAAGGCATCATGGAGTCTGTGAAAATGGATACAAGCCCGGACACAGAATCCTATGGAAAGCTGTTTAGAATCATCATAGCAACAGTCACTCCAATCGTGGTGGCTGCGGTGGTGTACAATGTATTGACCCCTATAGATATGAAGGTATTTTATGTTGTCATGAAGATGAAGGGAATGGATTCGCTGGAAATGGCGAAATTGTACGGTATTTATTCTGGACAGTACACGGTCCTCACGAACCTTCCGCTTGCCATAGCAGCTTCAGTAGGAATCGCATACATTCCTGGAATATCAGGGGCGTATGCACAAAATGATATGAAAAAGACGAACAGACTTCTCAATCAGGCACTCAGTATGTCTATGCTTGTCACGATACCATGTGCCGTTGGAATGGGAGTTCTGGCAAAACCAATCATACAGCTCCTGTTTTCGGGAGCAGATCCGATGGCGGCTAAGTGTATGTATCTTGGATTTATATCCATCGTGTTCTTTGCACAGTCCACTGTGACAAACAGTGTGCTTCAGGCGATGGGCAAGGTGATGGCGCCGGTTATCAATGCCACACTTGCACTGGTGATACATGTGGTTGTCCTTGTGATCATGTTGTATTGTACTGACTGGGCACTGTATGCTCTGGTTCTAGGTTCCATAAATTCACTGCTCATATGTATATTTAACCAGCGTTCACTCACCAAGTACAAGACCGGCAGGATGGACAACAGGAGAATATATGTTGCACCGACTATAGCATCTATCTTCATGGGCGTTGTCACGATCATTGCATATGAGGGCTGCCGAAAGCTTCTCGGCAACTGGGTCATCTCAATGTTTGTTGCTGTATTTGTGGCGATAATATTCTATGCGGTGGCTATTCTCAAAGTCGGAGGCTACACTGAAGAGGAGCTCCTCAACATGCCAAAGGGAGGCCTCATAGTAAAGTTTGCGAAGAAATTCAGACTATTGTAAGTATCAGGGAACGTCCCCAAGGATTAATTATGGAAAAAGAAAAAAGAAAGGGCAGGACCCTTTTAAAGATATTCATAACAACATTATATCTAAGTGTATTTACCTTCGGGGGTGGATACGTCATCGTGTCTCTTATGAAGAAAAAGTTTGTTGATGAAAAACATTGGATAGAACAGGATGAGATGCTTGATCTTGTAGCAATAGCGCAGTCGTCGCCGGGACCTATCGCGGTAAATGGAGCGATAGCGGTGGGATATAAAATGTGCGGTATGGCAGGGGCACTGGTGGCTATAGTCGGAACGATCATTCCGCCATTTGTTATCATATCCATCATATCTTACTGTTACAACGCGTTCAGGACCAACTGGGTGATCAGTCAGATGCTGGAGGGAATGCAGGCTGGAGTTGCTGCGGTCATAGCATCGGTTACATATGATATGGGAGCAGACATAGTAAAGCAGAGGGATGATCTGGGGGTATTGGTCATGATAGCTGCATTTGTTGCATCCTACATATTGGAGATAAATGTCGTGTTCATAGTAATTGTCTGTGGACTTGTCGGTGTTTGTAGAGGACAGCTTGAGAAAAGAAGAGGGCGTGGGCATAAAAAGACAGAGGATACCTCTGGCGGAAATCCTGAAAAACGCTCAGGCAAAGGGGGGATGGAATAATGATCTATTTGCAGTTGTTCCTAAGTTTCTTCCAGATAGGACTTTTCAGTTTTGGCGGAGGTTATGCCGCCATGCCGCTTATACAGGGACAGATAGTGAAAATACATGGGTGGATGACCATGTCAGAGTTCACGGATTTGATCACTATATCCCAGATGACTCCGGGACCTATAGCTGTCAATTCGGCGACATTTGTGGGGCTACGGGTGGCCGGATATGCCGGTGCGGCGATTGCCACGCTCGGATGTGTACTCCCTTCATGTATCATTGTAACGGTCATAGTCAGGCTGTATCTGAAATACCGCAAGCAGGATGTTCTTCAGGAGATTCTCGACGGCATAAGACCAGCTGTTGTGGCTATGATCGCATCAGCGGGAGCTTCGATATTTGTGACGGCGGTCTGGACTGGTATCGATATGATAAGTCTCGCAGGAACTAAGTGGAATCTTGTGGTGATATTTGAGTGTTGTTCTGCTCAGAAAATTCAAGCTGAATCCGGTGTGGGTGATGTTGCTTTCCGGTGGAATGCAGGTGCTGTGTGAAGTGGGGACGTTTCTTTTGTCATGAAGAGTGTCCCCTGTCACGGGTAAGGTTTTAAGAAAATCAAAGCAAATGTACTTTTTAATATATCTTTAAAGAAGAAAATAGCTTTGTAGAAGTATTTTGAGGGACACGGTGGCACTCTTTGTGACAAAAGGAACGTCCCCCAAGGAGGTCTAGATGAAGAAGAAAATATTACTGTGTCTGATAGCACAGCTCATATGCTGGAGCATTATGACGCTGTCTGATTACGTGGAAGAAACATATAATGATAGTTACAATCTGGTCGTTGTATTTGCTGTACCCCTGATATGCGTAATTCTGTATATTATATTCAGAAAATGGATATACGATAATCAGATTGTGCGGCTGAAAGATGTCGCTATAATCTGTGCGGCGTGGATGATCTGTGGATTGATACTGGGATTCCTGATCGGTGCTCTGGTTCTCAATGAAATGTGGATAGTATCGCAGGCTACAGGAGGATGGGAGCATTTTCTGAATGGAATCGAATACATAATGTTCGCCATAACGCTTGCAGGAATACCATTTGTGGCGGTGGTTCTGATCGAATCGGTTGTGGGAATAGTAAAGGGAGTTAGAAAAAGGGCTTGACGAGAGCTTTGGTAAAGTTGCCCGGCGTAAGTAATAAGTTTTATAATTAAATGCTTCATCTGTGAGAGAATCAGGTGGAGCATTTTTTATGCATGGTGGCTAATGGCTTACTCAGGCATATGAATAGTTTATATGTCCCTTGACAAAAAGAGAAAACATAGATATACTTACCTGCGGTAATTATCAAAGGTAATTACTAGAAATAATAAAAACGTTAATAAAAGACAGATAAGTCAAAAAATGATGGTAATTATTTTATTACGTGAAAGGAAAGCCATGACAAAGGAAAAGATAAAACAGGTTATGGATGCCTGCTACCAGGCTAAGAGAGTCAGAGATATGATGCCCAAGCTGCCAAATGGAGTGACGCCTACCCACATACATTATCTTGATGTGATAACGAAGCTGGAGCTTGACGGCGCAGAGGTAAAGGTCAGTGATATAAGTGATGAACTGGGACTACCAAGACCGGGAGTGACAAAGACGATAAAGGATATGGAACGCCTCGGATTTGTGGAAAAGAAGGCTTCAGAGGCGGATGGACGTATTGTGTATATAAGGAGCACTCAGGCTGGCAGAGATCTGGTTGGCAAATATGTTGATGAGTATTTCACAGGACTGGGGGAGTCTCTTACCGATATCGCAGATGAAGATGCAGATATTATGATAGCGACCATTGAAAAAATTTATGATGTTATGAGCAAAAGGAGTCAAGACATAAGATGAGTGTACAGGATAAAACAGATTTTACACAGGGAAGTATAATTAGAAAAATGCTTCCATTCATGGGACCGATTCTTGGAGCATTGATACTTCAGGCTGCATATGGTGCGGTTGATCTGCTGGTGGTTGGAAGATTCGGTTCGACGGCGGGACTTTCAGCCGTATCTACGGGCAGCCAGGTGCTCAATCTGGTTACATTTGTGATAACAGCACTTGCTATGGGTGTCACAGTGCTTATTGCCAGATATATAGGCGAAAAGAACACGGATCAGATAGGGGAACTTATCGGAGGCGCCGCGACTATATTTGCAATACTTGCTGTGGTGCTGGCAGTTGTCATGGTGACGTTTGCAAGACCTTTGTCTGTGTTGATGCAGGCACCGGCTGAGGCGGTTACTCTTACATCGTCGTATGTGAAGATATGCGGAGGCGGAATATTTTTCATTATGGCCTACAATGTGCTCACCGCGATATTCAGAGGTTTTGGAGACAGCAAATCACCTCTTATATTTGTGTTTGTGGCATGTATTGTAAATGTTATCGGTGATCTTATCCTGGTTGCGGGATGTCATCTTGACGCTGCGGGTGCAGCCATAGCAACAGTGGTTGCCCAGGCGGTCAGTGTTGTCCTTGCGCTTGTGCTGCTGAAGAAGAAAAAGCTTCCATTTAAGATATCAAGAAAAGATTTCAGATTAAACAGACAGTGCAGAAGATTGCTCTCAGTTGGGCTTCCGCTGGCGATGCAGGAATTTCTCACGCAGATGTCATTTCTGGCGCTGTGTGCATTTATCAACAGACTTGGCCTGGAGGCATCATCAGGATATGGCGTTGCCTGCAAGATAGTCAGCTTTGCCATGCTGGTACCAAGCTCGCTTATGCAGTCCATGGCTTCATTTGTATCGCAGAATGTTGGAGCTGGAAAAGAGGACAGAGCGAGAAAAGCGATGCTTACCGGTATGGGCATAGGATTTTCTGTCGGCGTGGTGGTATTCATTGGCGTGTGGTTCTTTGGTGACAAACTGACATCGATCTTTACCACTGACGCGGCTGTTATACAGAGGGGCTTCGAGTACCTGAGGGGCTTTGCACCTGAGACTATACTCACCGCGGTGCTGTTCAGCATGATAGGATATTTCAATGGACATGAGAAGTCACTATGGGTCATGATACAGGGACTTATCCAGACATTGCTCGTTAGACTGCCTCTTGCCTATTACATGAGTATACAGCCGGATGCGAGCCTTACAAATATAGGACTTGCAGCGCCGATAGCAACATGCGCAGGTATCGTGCTGAATGTCATATTCTATATGGCTATGTCAGGAAAGAAGAAAAAAGCGAAAGAACAGTAAGCATAGTTGAAAGTATGCTATACATGGCGAGAAAGATCAGAGTGGATATTTGTTGTATTGACAAATATCCTTATGCACTATACAATATCGTTATATGATATCAATAAACGATATTGGGAAAGAGAAGTGATAATATGCCAAAGAAAGCTATGGATATTCTGACGGAATCCATGTTTTATGTGCTTATGGCATTCTCAAAAGCCCCGATGTGTGGGATAGATGTGGCAGATTATATAGAGAAGAGAACCGGTGGAAGGGTAAAGATCGGACCGGCGACTCTGTATACTATATTGGGAAAGTTTGAGAAGGAAAAGTGGATAAGGGAAATTGAGGTGGAAGGCCGTAAGCGAACATACAGCATCACAGATAAGGGTGTATCTGCATATGAGCAGGAGGTGGAAAGACTGAAAATGTGTGTGAGGGATGCTGAAGATGCAGCAAATGAAATGTAGAGATGCATTTGCAGCGGAGTGCGGACTATTCACAAAAAATTTGTATGGAGGACTCAAAGATGGTGGAGAAAAAAGATACAAAAAGTGTGCACCGCATCATACCGTGTCCGGATTATGATGTTACCGGAGTTGAGAGCTGGCTCTCATATATGGCGGAGCAGGGGTATATATTGCGGGATGGTGGAGTGTTCCGTGGAATAGCCGCGTTTGACAGGTGCGAACCTGAAAAGGTGAGGTATAGGTTACAGCCGGCTCAGAAAGGATTCGTGATATATGACAATGACGGACCAAGTGATGATGAGGTGGAGCTGAATGGTGCTTTTGGATGGAAGTACGTGGCAAAATATGGAGTATTTCATATATACAGAGCAGATGATATAGATGCTAGAGAGATGGACACAGACTCTGAGGTCCAGGCGATGGCGATGAATTCGCTGCATAGAAGTCAGAGGTTTAACATAATATGGATGTCCATCTGGATAATAGTATATCTTGCAATTGTCTTTACAAGTCAGCCGTTCCTATCGATGGTAAACAGAGGAAGCCTGATAAGTATTGCCCTCGTATTGTGCGTGATCATATTTATAGTGACCGGTCTGGTTAAGGCTGTGAGTCTGTACAGGCTCCGCAGAAAAATACTTGATGGGGATAGTCTGGGTTCGGGCACAAACTGGAGAAGAGGCGCCAGAATATACACAGTAAAGGCCGTTGTTGGAATAATTGCATATGTGGCAATGATAGTGTTTGGATGTATGTTTATACTGAGTGATGGCGTAGACAGAAACCAGATGCCGCTTTCCGAATATCAGGGAGAAGTTCCGTTTCAGACAATAACAGATCTGGTATCCTGCAGCGATATTCAGAAGGTAGATAACGTGGACGATGATGTGAATACGATCAGCAAATGGTCTGATATTCTGTGGCCTGAAAATTACAAGGTTTATGAGTATGGTGATATAGTTTACACAGATGGAAATATATGTCATGGTGGATTGGTGATAACCTATCACGAGGCAAAGAATGAATGGCTGGCAGATAAACTTTATCAGGCTTATGTGCAGAGGGCAAAGCATCAGTCTGACTATGAGAAAATTGATATGAAGATAGCTGGGCTGGATGACGTAGATGCTTATTGGGACGGCTCAGAGAGTGTGATCATGAGAAAAGGAAACAAACTTATAGTAGCCAGTTTCTACATGAGCGGCGAGAACAGACATGAGGGCGATCTGGAGGAATGGGCTGACTGCATTGCGGAGAGTCTGGAATAAAGAGAAATTCTTACGCGACTAATACAGGGGACACTCCTCGTGACAGAAGGAACGTCCCCATTAAACATTTACAATTTAGCCACGTTATAGTATATTAGAATTTATATGCGTGGCTATTTTATTTTGTGGCTGCACTATAATATATAAGAAGAAAATAATACAGAGGGACACTCTTCGTTACAAAAGGAACGTCCCCAAGGAGGTATACATGAAATTAGGTATCGTAGGACTCCCAAACGTGGGAAAGAGTACACTTTTTAATTCACTTACAAAGGCAGGAGCGGAATCAGCTAACTATCCGTTCTGTACAATAGATCCAAACGTAGGTATCGTTGCAGTGCCGGACGAGAGACTGGACAAGCTCACAGAGATGTATAACTCTGCAAAGACAACACCTGCTGTTATAGAATTTGTAGATATCGCGGGTCTTGTAAAGGGCGCGTCAAAGGGTGAAGGACTTGGCAATCAGTTCCTTGCAAATATCAGAGAGGTTGATGCCATCGTTCACGTTGTAAGATGCTTTGAGGATACAAATGTCATCCATGTTGACGGTTCCGTAGATCCAATCAGAGATATAGAGACCATCAATCTGGAGCTGATCTTCTCAGATATAGAGGTGCTTGACAGAAGGATCGCCAAGACCATCAGAGGCGCGAGAAACGACAAGATGCTTGCGAAGGAGCTTGACTTCCAGCAGAGGATCAAGGCTCATCTTGAGGATGGCAAGCTTGCAAAGACCATCGAGGTCACAGATGAGGACGAGCAGGCATGGATAGAGGAGTACAACCTTCTCACATGGAAGCCTGTTATATTTGCAGCAAATGTAGGTGAGGACGACATAGCAGATGACGGTGCGTCGAATGAAAACGTACAGAAGGTAAAGGCGTATGCAAAGGACTTCGATGCAGAGGTATTTGTAGTATGTGCACAGATAGAGCAGGAACTTGCAGAGCTTGACGATGAGGAGAAGAAGATGTTCCTCGAGGATCTCGGAGTTAAAGAGTCTGGTCTTGACAAGCTTATCAAGGCAAGCTACTCACTTCTCGGTCTTATCAGTTATCTGACAGCCGGAGAGACGGAGTCAAGGGCATGGACCATCAAGAAGGGAACAAAGGCACCTGGAGCAGCCGGCAAGATCCACTCAGACTTTGAGAGAGGATTTATCAAGGCTGAGGTCGTAAGCTACAAGGATCTCATGGACTGCGGAAGTATGCTTGCAGCTAAGGAGAAGGGTCTTGTTAGACAGGAAGGCAAGGAATATGTGGTTGAGGATGGAGATGTGATTCTCTTCAAGTTTAATGTATAGAGAAGTCATGTGGTTACATACGGAATAAAGGAGGATGTAATGATATGACTCAGATATCAGAATATTTTAGAAATATATTTTTCCCAAATCTCGGGATAACGATTAAGAATATAGGCGACCATATTAGTATAGGAAGCTTTGAGATAAGATTCTACGGGATCATCATCATGATAGGTTTCCTGCTGGCGTATGTGCTTGTCACAAAAGAGGCGAAGAGAACCGGGCAGAATCCTGAGACATATCTGGATTTCATACTGATACTCATAATCCCGGCGATACTTGGCGCAAGACTTTACTATATACTGTTCAGGCTTGACCAATATATTGTGAAGGGCGATGTGGGGGCAACCATCAAGGCGATGCTCAACATTCGAGGTGGCGGTCTTGCCATATACGGAGGAATCATAGCCGGAATCATCACGGCGGTCATCTTCTGTAAAGTGAGAAAAGTTAATTTTGTTCTCATGGCTGATACTGCCACGTTTGGAATACTTATCGGACAGATACTTGGAAGATTTGGAAATTTCTTCAACAGGGAGGCATTTGGCGCATATACGAACAGCAAGATGGCCATGGCAATCCCACTTGATTATTACAGATCAGAAGGAAATCTTGACTATCTGGAGAGAACCGGTGTTATAACCCAGAAGATGCTTGACAATGTGGTGAATATAGATGGCATGGACTGTATAACGGTTCATCCAACATTCTTGTACGAGTCTCTGTGGAACCTGATACTGCTTGTTTTCTTATTTATATACAGAAAGCACAAGAAATTCAAAGGAGAGTTTGCGCTTATATATGTGGGAGGTTATGGCCTTGGAAGATTCATCATTGAGGGACTCAGAAGTGATTCTCTGATGATAGGCAGCACAGGAATCAAAGTATCCCAGGCGCTTGCACTTGTCTGTTTCATAGCGGCGGTTATCCTGCTTGTCATAAACTATGTAAAGTGTGCAAAGAATGGCTGGCCTGCAGTGGAGATAAGTGGAACGGATGACCAGCACGTGGAGACAAGTGGAACTGAGAGCCGATTGGTGGAGACCGATAGTGCCAAGGAGCAGCCGGTGGAGGACAGTGGAGCTGAGAGTCAGCCGGTGGAGGCTAGTGGAACAGAAACTCTAAAAGTCCACGAAAAAAATAGAGAAAACAAGTAAATTGACGCTGATTTTTGCTCATATGTAAAACGATCATAATCAAATATATATTAGAAAATAACATATATTAGGGCAGATTTCCCACACAGTGGAGAAAAACTGGGATTTGCCCCCACTACAAAAAAGCCTGTAGATTTAACATGAAAAAGTGTTGAATCTACAGGCTTTTTTATGCTTTTGCGCACAGTTTTTTTGTATAACAGGGTTGCATTTTCAGGGTTGATAGTATAGAATAATGGTTACAAGTGGGTGAACTGTGAAACTCGGTGGTGAAAAGTGGTTTTGAAAGCAGTTTTCATCTATAAGGGAAATACGGTATATCCCGGAATACCTACAACAATTTGCTGCCGGCTGCTGAGAATATGCGAAAGAACTAAGAAGAGGAGGAGATCTGAATGTCCAGATGCTTATCAGGTGAATATGAACATAAGCTTGATGCAAAAGGAAGACTGATCATGCCTCTTAAGCTCCGAGCAGAACTTGGCGAGTCGTTTATGGTTACGAAGGGTATTGATAAGTGCCTTTACGTATACAGCAATGAAGAGTGGGAAAGCTTCGTGGAGAAGCTGAACAAGCTTCCTATTACGAACAGGACTGCAAGAACATTTAAGAGACGTTTCCTTTCAGGTGCGGTCAAGTGCGAACCGGATGGACAGGGAAGAATACTTCTTTCCCCAAAACAGAGGGAGTATGCTGAGATTGATAAGGATGTAATAATCATAGGTAATGGAGAGAAGGCTGAGATCTGGAGCAAAGCTAACTGGGAAGGCGAAGAGAACGTTACTGATGACGAGAGTATGGCAGAACTTGCGGACAAGCTCGATGAGCTTGATTTTAGTTTTTAAGAGAAGAATGGTAGTTGAGTATGGAATTTGCACATAAGTCGGTCTTACTTGAAGAGACCATAGATAATCTGAATATAAAGCCTGACGGCATTTATGTGGATGGTACATTGGGAGGTGCCGGGCATTCAGAACAGATTGTCAGAAGGCTTGGTGAAGGCGGAAAACTCATAGGCATTGATCAGGATGAGGATGCAATAGCTGCGGCTACGAAGAGACTTGAACCGTATAAGGACAAGGTGACGATAGTCCGAGATAACTATCAGAATTTCAGAAGAATTTTAGATGAACTGAACATACAGAAGGTGGACGGGATACTCCTTGATCTGGGGGTATCTTCATATCAACTCGATAATGCGGATAGAGGATTCACATATCGGGTTGATGCTCCACTGGATATGAGGATGGACAACAGGCAGTCGAAGACAGCGAAGGATATCGTGAATGAGTATCCGGAAGCGGAACTGTTCAGGATACTCAGGGATTACGGAGAGGAGCGGTATGCAAAGAGCATTGCGTACCACATATGTAAGTACCGTCAGGATAAAGAGATAGATACGACGGAGGAGCTTAATGACATAATCCGCGGATCAATTCCGGCAAAGGCGAGGAATGGACAGGGGCATCCTTCAAAACAGACATTTCAGGCTATAAGGATCGAACTCAACAGGGAGCTTGATGTGCTCCGTGATTCGATAGATGGAATGATAGCTAGTCTGAATCCTGGAGGAAGGCTGTGTATCATCACATTTCACTCCCTGGAGGACAGAATAGTGAAGACTGCATTCAGAAAGAATGAGAATCCATGCATATGTCCGCCAAATTTCCCAGTGTGCACATGCGGAAGAAAGTCCCGCGGCAGGGTTATAACGAGAAAACCTATCATACCGGGGGAGAGGGAGCTTATAGAGAATTCAAGATCAAAGAGCTCAAAACTCAGGGTGTTTGAGGCTGTTTGATATATAAATGAAAGAGGCGATATATAATGGCAGATAGAAGACGCTACACAGAAGGTAGTTCTGCGAGACAATTGAATGAAGCAAACAGAGCAAGACACAGGGCAGAGGGCGAGAGATATATGAGTGGTTCGGCAGCTCCGGCAATGGTTCCACAGCCACGGAGAAAGCACCAGAAGACATCCCATCTGACAGAAGAAAACAGAAGAAATATAGCAGCGAGAAAAGCTGAGAAGAAAGCTGTTACAAATGCGCAGATCAGATACACAGCGGGAATGGTGGTAGCGATAGTGATTGCGGTTGCGCTTTGCTGTTATCTGCTGAAGCTAATTTCGGACGTGAGAGTTGCCAAGAACACGGTGGCGGATCTCAAGGAGCAGGTGGCGACACAGCTTGATGAGAACACGGGATATAGCGCAGGTTTGGATTCGATGGTTGACTTGAATAATATATATGATATTGCAACACAGAAGCTCGGTATGGTATATTCACAGCCGGGACAAACTTTATACTATTCCCAGAATAGTGATGATTATGTAATACAGTACAAGGATGTCCCTGAGGCTAAGTAAACCTCAGGGATAATTTTTTGAGGAAGAGGTGGTAAGTACAGATGTCAGCTAGGTCAAAATCATTTTTGGAAGGAATGAGAAAGAAAAGCAGCTGGGCTGTAATAGTGTTGATTATAGCCATGGTGATATTTATAATACGAGTACTCCAGATAAATATAAAAAATGGAAAAGAGTATTCTGAGGCGGTTGTTCTGCAGGAGAATTATGAATCATCAACTATACCCTACGAGAGGGGCGAGATCCTGGACAGAAACGGCAATGTCCTGGCAAACAGTGAGAAGACATACAGTCTGATAATAGAACCTAATAACATAAGACTGAAAGATGAATACCTGACAGCGACAAGGGCAGCCATACTTAAGTTCTTTGATATATCTGAAGAAAAACTTGATGAGAAACTGGCAATTGAAGGAGATTATGGGTATTATCAGAATATAGTTCAGGATCTTTCGTACGACAAAGTAAGAGAATTTGAAAATTACTGTAAGACGGATGAGGGAGATAATGTTGTTGGAGTTTATTTTGAAACGAAATACAAGAGAAATTATCCAAATGGAACTTTGGCATGTCATGTTCTCGGTTACACAGTTGACGGAAATGTGGGTCAGTATGGCATCGAGGGATATTACAACGATGAACTGAACGGAGTTGATGGAAAATCATATAGCTACATGTCCGGAACTGACGGTATGGCATCAGAGACCGTGCCTGCGCAGAACGGAGAGACAATAGTATCTACTCTGGATATGAATATCCAGAAGATAATAGAGGATAATATATCTGAGTATATGCAGAATACTGGAGCGAAGCAGATAGGAATCATTGCCATGGATCCAAACAACGGAGAAGTGCTGGGAATGGCAAGCTCACGTGTGTACGATCCAAATGACGCTTCAAATCTGCAGGCGCTGAAGGATAAGATAGTTCCGATTACCCAGGAGGTGGAGGTGGATGGAGCCGATGAGACTGCAGACAGTCTTATATCGGTAGAGAAGTCCACGGAGAAATCTACAGAAGGGGTATATCTTGAGGGTTCAGATAACAAGAAGAAGGCAGAGAAGTCTGCGGAAAAATCTACAGAGAGCACCACTGAAAGCAGTACGGAGGATGATGATGAATCATCTTCGGAAAATCAGACAACCGAGGAGAAGAAAAATGTTAAGACGGAGGAGGTCGATTATGACTTCTCGGCCATGACAGACGAGGAATTCAAGGACACGGTAAGCCATTTCACAAAAGAACAGAAGACGGAGGCTCTGAATTATCTCTGGCAGAATTATTGTATAAGTGATGCACTCGAACCTGGTTCAACATACAAGGCATTTACCATAGCAGGAGCTATGGAGGATGGTGTTATATCAGATGGCGATGAATTTTACTGCGATGGTTCACAGACTCCGGTTGAAGGGGAGTCTCCGGTATACTGTAGTTACAGGGCCGGACATGGAACGGTGGATGTAAAAAGAGCGCTTGCTGTATCATGCAATGATGCGCTTATGCAGATAGCCGAGAAGGAGGGACCGGAGACGTTTGACAAGTACCAGGAGATATTCAACATAGGCTCTAAGACCGGAATAGATCTCCAGGGAGAGACCACAGGAATCAAGTACAGTGCAAAATATCTTCACCCTATGGAGCTTGCGACATCCTCATTTGGACAGGGTGTTACAACATCCATGATACAGATGGCAGCAGGTTTCTGCTCAGTAATCAACGGTGGAAATTATTATGTGCCACATGTGGTAAAGCGGCTTCTGGATGATGATGGAAATGTTGTACAGGATATTGAACCGGTATTGGTGAGAAAAACGATATCAAAAGGTGTCTCCGATTATCTCAGAACATACCTTCAGGCGGTAGTTGAAGAGGGAACTGGATATGCCGCAGGTGTAGAAGGATATACCATTGGAGGTAAGACTGGTACAGCGGAGAAGCTGCCTAGAGGAAATGGAAACTATGTTCTTTCATTTATAGGATTTACCCCGGTTGAAGATCCTCAGATCATGCTCTATGTAGTTGTCGATGAGCCTAATGTTGAGGACCAGGAAGGATCGGGAGCCGGTGCAAAGCTTTTTAGTCAGGTTATGGAGGATCTCCTCCCATATCTTAATGTATATGCAACAAACTCTGATGACGTATCTTATGACGGAACAGATGAGGCTGTTTCTGCAGATGATGAGACAGTTACAGAGGGCGATACAGAGGCAGATATATCATCAGATGATGCAGTGGTAGATGACGGAACGGATGATTCCTACACTGACGATACATCGGATGGAGATTCATCTTACACGGATGACGGTTATATTGACGATTCGTCAGGTGATGGCGCATATACGGATGATTCATCGGAAGGTGACTCCTACACAGATGATACACCGGATTACAGCGCGGATGACTCGTATTCAGATGATAGCTATACAGATGATACCACGACATATGATGAAGATACCGGTGGTGTGGCGGATTATTCAGATGGAGAATGATCTTATCAAATATATATTAAACAGCCCATGGATATAAGATATAAACGTATCCATGGGCTGTTTTTGTGGTTTGAGGAATAGAACAGAGATAACAGTAATACTATAGTAAAAAAAATGCAGGACGATCGAGTGAAAGTATATAGCTACAACAGACGGAGGATAAAATATATATTTGTTATGGTGTGCATAGCTGCTACGGTTATAATCGGTAGACTGGCATACATAATGGTCTTAAAGGCTAAATACTATAGTGAGCGGGCGGATAATCTTCACGAGCGTGAGAGAAGTATAAAAGCACCCCGAGGCAGGATATACGACAGAAATGGGAATATACTTGCGGACAACAGGGCAGTGTGTTCGGTGTCCGTCATACATAGCCAGATAGAAGATGAAGAGGCGGTCATAGATCTGCTGGAGAAGTATCTGGATAAATCTCCGGAGGAGATCAGGAAAAAGGTGACAAAGGTATCGTCCAGGGAGATCATAGCGGTAAATGTCAGCGAGGAGACGGGCAATATGATAAGAGCTGCGGCACTGCCGGGGATCAAGGTGGATGAGGATTACAAGAGAAATTATCCGTATGATGAACTGGCATCCAAGATGCTCGGATTCACCGGCGCGGATAATCAGGGAATACTCGGACTTGAGGTGTCTTACGACAGCGTGCTAACCGGAGTTCCCGGAAGTATAAATGCCGTTACGGATGCGCGGGGAATAGAACTTGCGGAATATGCGGAGACGAGGAATGATCCGATTCCAGGCGATGACCTTGTGACAACGATAGATATTAATATACAGAAGTATGCAACCCAGGCGGCATACAAAGTCATGACTGAAAAGAATGCGAACAGGGTGTGCGTGCTGGTCATGAATCCACAAAATGGTGAGATATATGCCATGATCGATGCGCCAGAATACAATCTCAACAAACCATTTGAGCTGATAAATGACGGTGAAAAGTCAGCGGAGAGCATAGAGAATGGCATAGAAAAAGACACAGATGCACGAAAAGAGGAGGCAAATGATCAAGCTTCGGGCAATATACATACTGTCATGAGTCAGATGGATAAGCTCAATAATATGTGGAGAAATTATCTTATAAGTGATACATATGAACCGGGATCCACGGCAAAGATGATCACTCTCACGGCGGCTCTTGAGACTGGGGCTGTGGATAAGAGCAATTCGTTTTACTGCCCCGGATACAGGATAGTTGAGGATCGACGGATAAGGTGCAGCAAGACAACAGGACATGGAAGCCAGACTCTTGAACAGGCTCTCATGAATTCCTGTAATCCTGCATTTATGGATATAGGGGAGAGGACAGGAGTGGATGGTCTGTACGAGTACTATCACAAGCTTGGACTCTTTGATAGGTGTGGTATAGATCTTCCAGGTGAGGCAAATTCCATAATGCATAAAAAGGAAAATGTTGGACCGGTGGAGCTTGCAACGATGTCGTTTGGGCAGTCGTTTCAGGTGACGCCTATACAGTTTATGTCCGCTGTGGCTTCAGTCATAAATGGCGGTTACAGCATAACTCCGCACATAGGACAGAAGGTGATGGATAGCGAGACAGGGGAGACAAGTGTGTTGGGATTTGAAGAGAAAAAACAGGTTATAAGTGAGAACACTTCGCTTCAGATGCGGGAAATGCTCGAGAAAGTGGTTGCAGAAGGCGGCGGTTCGAAATGTGCCATAGAGGGCTACAGGATAGGTGGTAAGACTGCTACAAGTGAGAAACTGCCGAGAGGTACAGGAAGATATATTTCATCATTTATAGGATTTGCTCCGGCTGATAATCCGGTTGTTATGGTAGCCGTACTGATAGACGAGCCGGAGGGAACTTATTACGGTGGAACCATTGCTGCTCCGGTGGTGAGGGATATATTTTTGAACATTCTTCCCTATTTGGGAATTGACAAAGTATCAAATGAGTATTAAATTTATGACAGTCTGAAAACAGTAAAAGAAATACATAGTCCATGATGTGTGGACAGGTAAGGAGTACAAAATGAATTTAGATTTAAAGATTATTTTACCGGTAGTGATCGCGTTCTGCATCAGCGTAGTGTTATGTCCAATAGTGATTCCATTTTTGAAGAAACTGAAGTTTGGACAGTTTGTCAGGGATGATGGTCCGCAGGCACATCTCAAAAAAGCAGGTACACCTACAATGGGTGGACTTATCATACTGCTTTCATTTACGATCACAACTCTTATATATATGAAAGATTATCCTGATGTTCTTCCAGTTCTTTTTGTAACTCTGGGATTTGGACTGATAGGATTTATAGATGATTATATCAAGGTTGTAATGAAGAGATCCATGGGCCTCCGTGCATGGCAGAAGATGCTGGGACAGATAGTAGTAACAGGTGTATTTGCATATTATGTAGAGAAGTATTCAACGATCAACAATGAACTTATAATACCATTTGTGGGCAAGACAATTCAGCTTAACAGTGTACTTTATGTTGTACTGTTATTCTTTATAGTACTTGGAACTGTAAACGGTGCAAACTTTACTGACGGACTTGACGGTCTTGCTTCGTCAGTCACAGTTCTCATTGCAACATTCTTTGCAGTTGTCGCAGTCGGAACCGGTTCAGGCGTTGCGCCTGTGGCATGTGCTGTAGTTGGAAGTCTTCTCGGATTTTTGGTATACAATGTATATCCGGCAAAGGTGTTCATGGGTGATACAGGTTCACTGGCACTTGGAGGATTTGTTGCTTCTACAGCTTACATGCTCAAGATGCCGATATTCATAGTGATTATAGCATTTATATACTTCCTTGAGGTATTGTCAGTTATAATACAGGTTGTATCATTTAAGCTTACAGGAAAGAGAGTGTTCAGAATGGCACCAATACACCATCATTTTGAGCTCGGCGGATGGCCGGAGTCAAAGGTTGTTGCCATATTCTCTATTGTGACGGCAGTACTCTGCGTTGTGGGACTTCTGGCACTTTAATGGATTTAGATAGCTTTAATATAGTCATATATAGCCATAGAAAGGAGAAAGTGGCGTAGATTACGCCATGGTGAAGATTATGGAGATAAAGACAGCAATAGTAGCGGGAACAGGAAAAAGTGGTATCAGCGCAACGAAGCTTCTGGTAAAGCATGGAGTTTCGGTATATCTGTTTGATGAGAACAAGGACAGAGATATAGATAAGATAAAGGAGTCAGTGGATAATTCGGAGCTTGTAAATGTTGTTCTGGGTGAACTTAGCGAGGAAGCACTTTCGGCATCACAGCTCATGGTCATAAGCCCTGGAATACCAGTTGACGCTCCGTTCACAGACATAGTCAGAAATGCTGGAATACCTATCTGGAGTGAGATAGAACTTGCATATCATTATAGCAAGGGCAAGATAGCAGCAATAACAGGAACAAACGGTAAGACCACCACAACAGCTCTTGTGGGAGAGATAGTAAAGGCGCACAATGCCAGCACAATAGTTGTTGGAAACATAGGAATCCCTTACACTGAACTGTGTGATACAACAAATGAGGATTCAGATACGGTAGCTGAGATAAGCAGTTTTCAGCTTGAGACAGTCATAGATTTCCATCCGAATGTGAGTGCCATTCTGAATCTCACACCGGACCATCTGAACAGACATTATACATTTGAGAATTACGGCAATGTAAAATTCTCAATAACCAAGAACCAGACCATGGATGATGTGACAGTTCTCAACTATGATGACGAGCATACAAGAGCCATGGGTGAGAAAGCAAAATCCCACGTCCGTGTCGTATATTTCAGCAGACTGGAAAAGCCTGCCGGCGGTGTGTATGTTGAGGATGGAAATATAGTGCTTGAGGACGGAGACAAGAAGATAAATGTGCTTGCACTCAGTGATCTTAAGCTTCTCGGAGCACATAATGTTGAGAATGTGCTTGCAGCAGTTGGAATCTCATACTACATGGGAGTACCAGTTGATGTCATAAGAAATGTGGCAACATCATTTAAGGCAGTTGAGCATAGAATAGAGTATGTTGATACTATAAACGGTGTTGCATATTATAATGATTCAAAGGGAACGAACCCTGACGCGGCCATCAAGGGTATTCAGGCTATGGTATCACCTACATATCTAATCGGTGGCGGATATGATAAGGGTTCAGAGTATGATGAGTGGATAGAGGCATTTGGCGGAAAGGTGAAGTGTCTCGTACTTATAGGACAGACAGCACAGAAGATAGCAGACTGTGCAAAGAGACATGGTTTCAATTCCATAGTGTTTGAGGAGAACCTTCAGGAAGCAGTGGTGTACTGCCATGAAAATGCAGTTGATGGTGATGCGGTGCTTCTCTCGCCTGCATGTGCAAGCTGGGGACAGTTCAAGAACTATGAGGAGCGTGGAACTAAGTTCAAGGATTATGTAAGAAGCTATAAGGAGTGATATGATTGCGTGGTGAACCTGTGGTTTCAGAAGATAGGTTGACTAAGGCACGAAAGCACGGGAGGAGATCCTGGGATGGATATGTGGATTTGCCTATGTTGATATGCCTGTCTGCTATTCTGATATTCGGGTTAGCCATGATATACAGCACCAGCAGTTACAGAGCGATGGATCTGTACGGTGACGATATATACTTCTTCAAGAGACAGATGGTATACATGCTTACAGCGGTATTGCTGATGTGCGGTGTATCCGGAATGGATCATACATTTTTCTTCAGGTATTCTAAACTGATACTCATATCATCATTGCTATTGCAGATACTTGTGCTTGTGATTGGAACGGCAAGCCACGGCTCCTCCAGATGGATATATATAGGGCCGATAGGATTTCAGCCATCGGAATATGCAAAGCTGGCGATAACGGTGTATACGGCGGCACAGGCGGCAGTAAAAAGCCGGGATCTGTGCCGGGCCGGATGCCTGATAAAGGTTATGGTGTTTCCGGTAATAACAATAATCCTGATAGGAGTAGAAAATCTCAGCACGGCGATAATATGCTTCGGAATCATGTTTGTCATATTATTTGTGGCAAGCCCGGGCATAAAGCATTTTGTTGTTATAGGGATATGTGGTATAGTTGGGTGTGTACTGTTTATATTATTTGCCGGATACAGGGCTGATCGCGTGAGGATCTGGCTGGATCCGGAACAGTATGCCGACGGATATCAGACTGTCCAATCGCTGTACGCAGTAGGTTCAGGCGGACTTTTTGGCGTGGGCTATGGCAAGAGCGTGCAGAAGATGGGCTTTATTCCAGAATCACACAATGACATGATCTTTTCAGTTGTGTGTGAGGAGCTGGGAATGGTGGGAGCAATCGCTCTTATAGTACTTTTTATAGTATTTTTGTACAGACTGGCGCTGATAGCAATGAATGCGGATGACCGGTTCGGAAGTCTGGTTTCCTGTGGAGTGATGACACATGTGGCCGTCCAGCTTCTGATAAATATGGGTGTTGTCACAAATACGATACCGCCTACGGGAGTTCCTATGCCTTTTATAAGTTATGGCGGAAGTTCGATCATTTTTATTCTCATAGAGATAGGGATAGTCATGTCTGTCGCGCGGGGAAGAACAGTGGGTACAGATGTCAGAGACTTTCCATAAACTGATAACTCATAAACTGATAAACGACAGATCCTGAAAAGGAAGATATTGATGAGTGAAGACAATAGAACATACAATAACAGAACCGGTAAAAATACCGGAAACAACAGAAGATATTCCGGATCTAAAGGCGGGGCGAACAGGCCGGAGACGAGAACATCTGACAGAAATGGCCGCGGCCGTAGCTTGAATGATTACAGTGTTGATGTTGCGGCTCAGCGCGGTGTGGTGAGAGATGACAGCGCACTGAGAAGGAACAAAAGACCTGGAGATGTGAAGATGGCACCTGCAAGAAGATCGTCGCGAAGTGATCTGACCGAGAACAGGCCTGCCCAGAGAGAGCGCTCCGCGGACGAACAGATCAGGAGAAGCAGAAATGTCGATGTGGCGGATGCGAGGAGACAGAGCGGTAAGGTTGATGTCGAGACTGGAAGGCGCCTTGACGGACGTGTGCGTGTTCCGGTGGACAAGAGACGAGTTCCACCATCACAGCCATCTCAATCTCGGTCATCACAGATGTCGGGCAGAAAAAACAGCAGGATGCAGGAAGGTCGGAGACCGTCGGATGGTGGGCAGAGGCGGAGAAAGACTGACAACGGGCAGCGCACAGCTCAGGATAAACGCAGACGTCCCGACGAAGAATCTCGCAGAACCCAGGATAGACACAGACGCTCTGCTGAAGAACAGCGCAGAGTCCAGAACGGACACAGACGCCCTGCTGAAGAACAGCGCAGAGTCCAGAACGGACACAGACGCCCTGATGAAGAACGGCGCAGAGTTAGGACTAAAAAGGTTAAGCGCAAGCCGACACCGCAGGAGATCGAGAGAAAACAGAGACTTAAGCAGGAGAGGCTCGAGAGAAGAAAGCAGAGACGTGAGAGGGCTGCGAAGGTTTTTCTCATCATACTCAGGGTGCTTCTTGTACTGATCGTGATAGCAGCTATATCGGCAGCCATAATCAACAGCTGCTATAAGCTCAAAAAGATAAATGTCAGCGGAACAGATCACTACACAGACCAGCAGATGGAGGATATAGTTTCCGGTGGAAAGAAATACAGCAATACGCTGTTGTTCATTCTCAACAACAAGATAAATCCTCCTGGGGATGTGACATTTATAGATAAGATAGATGTTTCATATGTAAACAGAAACACCGTGTCAATAACAGTTTATGAGAAAGCAATGGCGGGATGTATCGAGCATAATGGCAAGTATGCATACTTCGACGGAGATGGAATTGTTCTTGAGATATCAGATAAGAAGTTGGATGATGTCCCTTGTATAGAGGGACTGACAAGCGACAGAGTTGAGCAGGGCAAGAAGCTTTCGGTGGGAGACAACAGTTTCTTCCAGGAGATACTGACTATGACGCAGCTGATATACAAGAATGAAATACAGATAGATAAGATAACATACGATAACAAGCAGAATCTAATACTTCACAAGGATGGAATAAAGATAAGAATAGGCAATTCGGATAACCTGGAGAGCAAGTTTATGAATCTTGAAAATATCCTGTCCACACTGAAGGGCAAGAAGGGTACGCTTGACATGTCGAATTACAGTGCATCCGATGGTAATGTTATATTTAAAGAAAATAAATAAAAAAATCTTGCGTATTGATATAAAAAATCGTATTATATAGGTACTAATGCGATAAAGCGGACTAGTTATGCCCGTATATTGTGATCTATCAGATAAACAGAGATAACAGATATAATAATAGAGAATAATATTAAGGAGGATGCAACCGTGCTTGAAATAAAATCAAATGACGAGAGAACACCAGCAAGGATTCTTGTTATCGGTGTCGGCGGTGCAGGTAATAATGCTGTAAACAGAATGATTGATGAGAATGTTGAAGGAGTGGAGCTTATTGCTATCAACACAGATAAGCAGGCTCTTTCACTTAGCAGAGCAACAACAAAGATCCAGATAGGTGAGAAGCTTACAAAGGGTCTTGGTGCCGGAGCAAAGCCTGAGATCGGTGCCAGTGCAGTGGAGGAGAATAGAGAAGAAATCGTTGATATCATCAAGGATGCCAACATGGTGTTTGTCACATGTGGTATGGGTGGTGGAACCGGTACAGGTGCCGCTCCTGTTGTAGCAGAGATGGCAAGAAATCTCGGAATCCTTACTGTTGGTGTAGTTACAAAGCCATTTGGTTTTGAGGGCAAGCCACGTATGAGAAATGCCCAGGAGGGAATTGCAAGACTTAAGGAGAACGTTGATACACTTATCGTTATCCCTAATGACAAGCTCCTCCAGATATGTGATAAGAGAACAAGTATTCCTGATGCACTCAAGAAGGCAGATCAGGTTCTTCAGCAGGGTGTTCAGGGTGTAACAGACCTGATCAACAAGCCAGGTCTTATCAACCTCGACTTTGCAGATATCCAGACGGTTATGAGAGATAAAGGTATTGCCCATATCGGTATCGGATCAGCAAGCGGTGAGAACAAGGCTGTTGATGCCATCAAGGAGGCTATGGATTCACCACTTCTTGAGACAACAGTATCAGGTGCTACAGATATTATCGTTAACTTCTCTGGTAATATCGGAATCGTTGAGGCATATGATGCAGTTACATACCTCACAGAGCAGGCTGGAGACGGTGTCAACATCATATTTGGTACAGTTGACAATGACAACATGGGTGAGGATATAAGCATCACTATTATAGCAACAGGTCTTGAGAGATCAGGAGAAAGTGATGTTACATCAAGATATGCTGGAACAGCATCTCCGATGGGAACTATGACAACAACTCCAAAGCCGGCTGTTGCAACAACTCCTGTATCAGAGCCTAGAACAGCAACATATGCAGGTCAGAGCATAGGTACGCACAGTACAGCATCACAGTCAGTTGCTGCAAGCAGACCTTCATTTATGAATAACAGTTCAGCTGCAACAGAGCCGGCAACAAAGCCTGCATACACCGCAGCTACAACATCACAGCAGAACAGTCCGGTCACATCCACACCAGTTGAGCCGGTTCATGTTCCAAGACCAAAGACAGAGAGCATAAAGATACCTGATTTCCTCAAGAAGAGATAATTAGATAATTAAGTAAATGTCAGAATCAAAACGGATAATTTCATGAGAAATTATCCGTTTTGTCACATAATAAGCGGATAGGAGATGAATATATATGTTTTATCTTCCGGATAGAGATGAGATGCAGGAGATAGACAGACGCACCATCAAGGAGCGGGGAATCCCGGGAATACTCCTGATGGAGAGAGCGGCTATATCGATTTTGGAGGAGATAAATGCAAGAAAGGATACAGTACTTCCAGCACGTGTCAAATGTCTTATCGTTGTGGAGGGAGGAAATAACGGCGGGGACGGACTGGCTCTTGCAAGACTTCTGGCACAGCAGGGAGATCAGGTCGAGGTGTGTTATATAAGCGGACTGTCAAAGGTGAGTGACAGCTTTGCATACCAGCTGGATATAGTGCGGAATCTCGGTATCCAGGTCACAGATGAGATCTCACAGAAGGAGTATGACATTATAGTCGATGGAATCTTTGGAGTCGGTTTGAAACGTGATGTGGCGGGAATATGGAAGAATGTCATAGAGCAGATGAACAACATGCCGGGATACAAGATCGCTGTGGATCTGCCATCGGGAGTGGATGCCACCACCGGTCAGGTGCTTGGGACTTCCTTCAGGGCTGATCTGACAGTGACATTTGGTCTCAACAAGAGAGGACTTGTGTTGTACCCGGGATGCGATATGGCTGGGCAGGTAGTTGTAAGAGATATTGGATTTTCGGATAGAGAGGTTCAGGACATAGCACCTGAGGCTTATGGCTATGATCTGTCAGATCTTGCGCGTCTTCCAAAACGCAGCGACAACTCCAACAAAGGAACATATGGCAGGGCTGCGGTCATCGCTGGAAGTGCTGATATGTCCGGAGCTGCAGTATTTGCTGCAGAGGCTGCATACAGGACAGGAACAGGGCTTGTCAAGGTTTATACACATAGTTTAAACCGTACGGTGATTGGAAATAGGATACCGGAGGCTGTTCTTATGACATACAGTGACGAAGCTGAGGCACTTAAGTGTGCAGAGGATGCAGTTTCGTGGGCGGATGTCATTCTTGTGGGACCTGGACTTGGCAGGTCAGGGGAAGCTGAAGAACTTCTCCGCTATGTGATATGTGAGGCAGAGCACCCCCTTGTTCTGGATGCAGATGCGCTGAACATCATATCTCAGGATTTAGAACTTCTGAAAAAGCACAGGGGTGAGGTCACAGTTACTCCGCATCTCGGGGAGATGTCAAGGCTCACAGATATAGCTATACCGGATATCAAAAAGAATATATTAAGGGTGTGCAAAGACTTTGCTATGGAGTATAATGTTATAGATGTGCTCAAGGACTCCAGGACATGTGTCAGCAGAGGTGGTGACATTTACATCAACACCTCGGGAAACAATGGCATGTCCACAGCCGGTGCAGGCGATGTGCTTGCAGGGGTGATCACGGGACTTATAGCCACGGGTAGTTCACCGTATGAAGCGGCTAAGCTTGGTGTGTATATCCACGGGCTGGCAGGTGATCTTGCAGCTGAGCGCATGGGAAAAAATGGGATGATAGCCAGAGATATAGTTGAATCCATACCTATGGTGATAAAAGGAGTGGAAAATGAGAAATTATAACAGGGTACAGGCAGTGATAAATCTTGATAATATAAGACATAATGTGGCGGCTATGAAGTCTCTAGTGGATAAGGATAAGAAGATGCTGGCGGTTATTAAAGCAGATGCATATGGTCACGGAGCAGTGGAGGTGGCACATGCACTCAATGATATGGTAGATTTCTTTGCGGTTGCTTTCATTGATGAGGCAATTGAACTCAGAAATGCAGGGTTTAAAAAACCGATATTGATACTGGGGTATACTGATCCTGAGGACTATAAGCTTCTGATAGATTTTGATGTACGTCCGGCGATATACGATGTAGATGATGCACGAAAACTGTCGGAGACAGCCGTTGGTAAAGGTGCAAAGGCTAAGATTCATATAAAGGTTGATACGGGCATGGGAAGAATAGGATTCTCATGTGATGATGCCGGGGTAAACCATATAGAAGAGATAAGCAGGATGCCAGGGATAGAGATAGAGGGAATGTTTACCCATTATGCCAAGGCTGATGAGCTTGACAAGACAGCGGCAAAAGGACAGCTGGACAAATTCAGATGGATCAACAGACAGCTTGAGGATAAGCACATACATATTCCTGTCAGACATATATCGAATAGCGCAGGTATTATGGAGATGGATAATTCTGACTTTGATATGGTGAGATCTGGAATCGTAACATATGGACTTTATCCATCAGAAGAAGTGGACAAGAGTATAGTGGATCTGAGACCAGCCATGAGCCTTACATCAAAGGTAATATTTGTGAAGGACGTAAAGGCTGGAACCGGAATAGGATATGGATGGTCATACATAGCAGACCATGATATCAGGGTTGCCACAGTGTCAGCCGGATATGCAGATGGATATCCGAGAGCGCAGTCCAACATAGGTCGAGTCATAATACATGGACAATATGCGCCGATCATAGGCAGAGTGTGTATGGATCAGTTCATGGTCGATGTGAGTCATATAGATGATGTAAAAGTCAGAGATGATGTCATACTGATTGGCAGAGCTGGAGACAAGGTTATCACAGTTGAAGAGGTTGCAGAGCCAGCGAACAGCTTTAATTATGAGCTTGTATGTAATATATCAAGACGAGTTCCGAGAGAGTACATAAGAGATGGCAAAGTTCTTGGACAGGTGAATTATCTGTTGGATTGATGAATAACCAATAATGACACTGGAAATACTTTTTTTAGAGTGGAATACATAATATGTATAAAGCCACATTTATAAAGTATTTATGGGGTGATAAAATTGGTTATAAGAAGAGGGGACATATATTATGCAGATCTAAGACCTGTTGTGGGTTCAGAGCAGGGCGGAATCAGACCTGTGATCGTGGTCCAGAACGAGGCAGGCAATAAACACAGTTCAACTGTCATAATAGCAGCGATAACGAGTAAGATGAAGAGACCCAAGCTGCCGACGCATATCATGCTGGATTCTGCGAGATGCGATATTGCAAAGGATTCCGTTATACTGCTTGAGCAGCTCAGGACCATAGATAAACAGAGACTTAAGGAAAAGGTATGTCATGTGGATTCAGATGTACTGAAAAAGGTAGATGAGGCGCTGAAGATCAGCCTGGAGCTGGTATGATATACGAATCAATAAATATATGAGGTGATAAAAGCTAAAGTATGAAGATTTTTAACAAGAAGTCAGATGAGGAGAAGGTAGAGGAAGAGATCATATCGATGGTGAACGAGGGAAATGAGCAGGGATTTATAGAAGATTCCGAAGCTCAGTTCATCACAAACATATTTGAGTTTACTGATAAGGAAAGCAGGGATGTCATGACGGCAAGACTTAACGTCATGGCGATCGATAAGAATGCAGAGCTGGATGAAGTCATGGAGATAATGCTTGAGAACAACTATTCCAGATATCCGGTTATAGACGGTGATCTTGACAATGTTGTCGGTATAATATATTTCAAGGATTTCGTCAAGGAATATTTAAAGGACAAAAAGAAGAAGCTTGCTGATATTATGGTGGAGGCGACATTTGTGCATCCTACATATAATATCGCGAAACTGTTCCGAAGGATGCAGACGGCAAAGATACATATGGTTATAGTTGTTGATGAGTACGGTCAGACTGAGGGTATAGTGACCATGGAAGATATACTGGAAGAGATAGTGGGAAACATACTCGATGAATACGATGATGCCAGCGATGATATCAAGAAAAGAGGGGATGTGTACATAGTCAGCGGAAAGGCTGAACTGGATGAGGTCAGTGATGTGCTGGGTATAGAATTCCCTGATGAAGATTTCCAGACGATGAACGGTTTTTTGCTCTATGAGCTGGGAAGACTGCCGTACGCGGATGAGGAGATAGAGATAGTATATCAGAATTATAAATTTACTTCGCTGTCTGTAAGTAACAACATGATAGAGGAAGTAAAGATCACAAAGGTTGAAAAAACACAGCAATAGTGTTAATATACGAAATTAGTAATCAAGAAAAAGAGGAGAATTAACGATGTCAGGACATTCAAAATTTGCAAACATC
>ERZ835980.786-NODE-786-length-41112-cov-9.296076_pt1 | contig 41112 bp, 56 predicted proteins | sample MGYA00519943_ERZ835980 | MGnify/ENA primary metagenome ERZ835980 (study PRJEB31850, sample SAMEA3708791) | human gut metagenome | biome: human gut; feature: human-associated habitat; material: faeces | place: China | collected 2014 ... | reverse complement strand
CTTCGACGACTTCTTTCATCCAAGAAACCTTTTCAGGGCTTAACCCTGTGTCCTCATACTGTTTCAGCTTCTCCCAGGCCTGCTTTTGGCTGCAACCATCCTTGTATGGGCACGTTGGATACCCGCACCGCGCAATCTCGCAGAAGTTTCCCTCAAAGGTCAGTCGTTCCATCCTCAGTCCTCCTTTTTCCGGCGTTGAATCCATTCCGCAATTGACGCCAGAATGTACTTTTTCCCGATGTAGTCGCAGTAGCTCATTTCTATCTGAGCACCAGTGCTGAGGAACCAATCCCGCAAAAACAGAACCCTGTCCGCCACATCGATCATGGCGAAGCAGATGCGCATATAGTCCTTCGGTTCCATGCCCTCCGGCAGCGTGGCCGGATTGAGCACAATATGCCCCTGTGCCTCGATTTGTCTCTGTGCGTCTGCAAATTTTGCCCGGTAATCCGGGTCGTTGCTGATCTTCCCGGCTATGTAGATTTTCATGGTGTGTCCTCCTTTGGTGCCATCGGAATCACCCACGACGGAATGAGCGCCCGATACTGCTCCACCTTCGCTTTCAGCTCGGCAATCTCCTTCTGGTCGCGCTCGATCTGATCGGCGGCCTCCCGCATCAAGAGCTTGTACCACTCGTTTGTGGTCTGTACCGCACAGCAGCACTTTGTTGTACTCTCGCTGCTTTTCCGCAGTTCCTTGATCCCTTCTTCAGGATTTGCCCTCATGGCCTCCCTGATCAGTTCTTCCGGCTTCAAATTCATATCAAATCCTCCCGAAATTCTTCTAATACTTCCTGCCCCGGAAGCACATCGTTCTCCATCCACATGTGGAACACATCCACTCCCGTCTGCCAGTTCCCGCCTTTTCCAGCGATCCGGCGGTTCTCCAGCATCCGATCGAACGCCCGGATATACGCCTGTTTATGCTTCGGCCATCTGGTGAAATCCTCCAGGCGTTTTCGTTTTGACGCCAGTGGACAGCCGATACATCCCACGCGGGATAGCCCGCAGCCATAAAGCGGATTCATGCAGATCTTTTCTTCCTCCACGTAATCCCATACGTCTTTGTCCTCCCATCCGATGATTGGATTCACGATGCGCTTTCCTTTCATCTTGCAGTTTTCAAACTGCATCCGTCCCTCATCGTTGTCCTCCATCAGCATGAGTTTCTGCTTCGCGTTGTGTGCCTGCACTTCGATCAGCCCCCGCCCGTTCCTGCGCTTCGGGCTTTCCGCCCAGCGGACACCGGTTGCAATAAAGCGCCCCTTTCCACTGACTTCTTTCAATTTCTCGCAGCAGTACCGCATGAGCCTCGTCGGAGGCATCATTTTTTTCGGTATTAAATTCCACATGGTAACGCGCTTCCCGTCCGGCTGGGCGTGCGCGTCGATAACGCACTTTACGCCCTTTTCCTCCATTCGTCGGAATGTGTCCCGCACATGGTAGACCGTTTCCGGCGCATCTGCCGTGGTTAGGGAGTGTAGGACTTCAAATGGAATACCGCTGTTTTCTGCCAGCCGGAGCAGCACGTCGCTGTCCTTTCCACCCGAGTATGTAATCACAAGCGGCTGCTTGTATAGCTTCAAGCTCTGCGCCGACGCAAACCGCAGCGCCTCAAATGCGCTCTGTTCCAAGTCCGTTACAACAACCCCGCTTTCCGTAATCTCTCCACGCTCTTACACCGCTTCTTCGCGTCCGCAGTGTAGGCGTCGCGGCTCCGTTCAACTTCTCTCGCCCGATATTCCGCCTGTTTTGCTTCCTCGTATTCCAGATACGGCGCGCACCTGGCGTGGCATCCCACTGCCCGAGTCGGACAGTCCCGTTCACATGGCGGCTTCATGGCAATTCCTCCACATAGCCCCAGCTTTGAAATGGCCGCGTGATCGCCACAGGCTCCATGCCGAACTTCGTCTTGCGCAGCCCTGTGAACTCTCCCAGCTCCTTCGGCTCATCGTAGATCTTCAGGTTGGAAATGTGCCAGCCGTAACCAACGGCAACGCCTAGATACTTGTGCAGCTCTGCGGGTTCCAAGCAAGTCGGCCGCGCAACGTCCGACTGGATTCTTCTTGCACCATCAATTTCGACGATCTCTTCGCACACAAATTCACCGATGACCTTCTGACGCTTGCCCCACATATCGCAAACTGAGCGTTCGTCCGTTTTGATGAAAACCGGCTTGCCGTGATAAATCTCGCCGTAATTCTCGTCGCCATCTTTCAGGATACAGATGAGCCGTTCTTCTGCCTTTGTGCAGTAGATGTAGCACTTGAAAGGCGTTTCCATCTTCGGCCGCGTCTTGCGAACCTCTATGGTCTTTTCGCCTAACACGATCTTCTCGCACCATTTTGGACGGATGCTGATTAAAACTGCTTTACTCATCCGTTTACCTCCACAACCTCATCCGCCCGCAGCAGCACCTTTTTCCCGGCCCGCTCAAAGATGTAACCCGTGCTGTTATAGCTCTTCCGCTTCACCGCGTGGATCATCTCACCCAGCCTTGGCCGCAGTTCCTTGTAGATCCTCGGAACTTTCACGCAGATCACCGTTACGGCAATGTTGTCATCCTTGTACCATTCCTCCGAACACTGTTCGCTGCAAAAGGAATTGAAGATCGCTCCCTTGCGTTGAATTTCTTTCCCGCACTGCCTGCACTTCATGCTTCTCGGCCTCCTTCTCTGGCCGCTTCATACTCCATGTGATCTTGCATATAGGCGTGCAGATAGAGTTCCAGCAGCTTCAGCGCCCCTGTCACCATCTTGTTCAGCCGCTTCCGCGTGGTCTCCCATGCGCCCTTCACCGTGATCTGCGGCTCCACGCCGCCCACGACCACGATCTCCGTCTCCCGCGTCTGCTCCTGTTGCGTCCCAACATCGAACAACGTCTGTTCCTGTGTCAGGACAATCCGCGGCGGATAGACGTCACTGTTGAATTCGACTTCCATGTGCTGCGCGTGACATTTCTCTTCGTATTTTCCAAAATCGATGTCAAATACCGTCATAATTCTTCCCATAGTCTCGTCTCCTTTATTTTTCGCCCTCCCGGGCGTTTGGTATATGGTCATGCCACGGCGCGGTTCCCTTCGCGCCGTGGCAGCAGAGACGGCCCTTCCCCGTCTGCGCCCAGTGTTCCCAAAAATCCTGGGCGAGCCGCGCCTATCTGCGTCGCGCAGCTTCTCCTAGGAGGCCAGATGCCGTGCGCCGTGGATCTTCGGCGCATTGGATGACGTTCCTTTCCCGCACGTCTCACACGGGTTCATACGCTGCCCGGAGCATTGGGCCGTCTGACTTGTCCATGCTCCGGACGCGCAGCAAAAAGCCGGTTGATCCTTCGCAGACCGCGAATGGCGGCGCGTCCTGCGCATATGCCCACAAAAAAATGTAGATCCGGCTCAGTTGCCCAGTTCATCTGTGCGCGGTCTCGGCGGCAAAATCTTCCGCCGCTGCCCGTCCTCGCACCATTTCAGCGGAATGTGTCTCCGCCGCTCCGCCTCCTCGTCGTTCCAGCCGCAGTGCGCACACTCCATCCTGCACTCTGCAAATCTTGCGTCTTTCCCCAACAGGCAGTGATCCAGCTGTTCCAGCGGTTTCATTCCCATTGTCTACACCTCCCGCACGTCGATTCCATACATCGACCGCATAAACTTCCTGTTCCGCAAATACTCCTTCGTCCGTGTCGGCCCGCTCTTCACATCCTCCACGATCTTCTCGCCGGACACTTCCCGGATGTATGAAAAGTCCGCCGTGTACCTGATCGCGCGTACCCGCTCCCCGGTCTCCGTCACATAGGATTCCTGAATTGTGAATTGCGGTTGCAGCCGTAGATCGCGAATCTCCCCGGCGCGCAGCATCATCAGCAGCTCGTCATATCGCCGCGCTTCCTTCTGGCTGTCAAAGTGAATCCCCCCGCGTTCCGCCTTCTGGTTCTGATACTTGGCCGCTTTCTTCTCCGGTGTCGGCATCTCCTGCGGCATCCCGCCAAGGATCTTCTTCGCGTACAGATCCCGCATCCCGGCGGGCATGTCCGCCATGCTGTCAAATCGCAATCCGCTCATGCTCGATCCTCCATCCGTTCCTCGACCCTATAAAGCTTCCCGCTCCGCAGCTGATAGATTCCACCAACTCGCAGATTCTTGCTCGGCCAGACGATGATTTCCGTCCGTTTGGCCTCTTTTTCGATCTCTGCCGAGTTTTTCAGCCATATGCGCCGGATTCTATATTGCATCTTGCCTTCTCCTTATCCGATCACCAGCTCCGGATCCATCCGCAGCATCGTCACTTTTGCCGTCTGGTGGTATTCCGGCCGCGTCCACTTGAAGCCCCAGTGCTTCGCCGCGAAAAACAGCGCCGCCGTCTCATCCGCGCACCGCACATCCACGGTCTGCCCTGCGTATTGCACGCGAAAGTATTTCTTTCCGGTGTATTCCGGCTGCCGGACGATCTCCGGCTTCTTCGGTCTGCACGCCGCCGGCACCTCGTTATATCGCATCGCCGTCTTCCTCGCTGCCGCCCAGCGCATAGCCGAGGCACGCCACCGTCGCGAACGCAAGCAGCACGCCGCCCCAGTAAATCCCGAACCCAACGTAAAAGCCCATCGCCATAAAGCAGCCGCCGCTCGCGATCAGTGCCAGCCTCCGCAAGACCCGTACCCTCGCGTTGTCATGTTCTTTTTTCGAGATCATACTTCATCCCGCTCCTTTTCCTTTTGTAAGTAATACCGCAGCTTGCCCAGCCGCGTCACGCTCTCCGCTGCCCGCTCCCGCAGCTCTTTCTTGTCGTGGAATAGCTCAATGGCCTCGGCCTCCGCAGCCTCCGCACAGATGATCGCGGCGATCAGATCGCCAAATTGTTGCTCATTCACCCGCAGCGTGTAGTGCATCAGCGTCCCTCTCTTTCTTCACATAGAACTCCACGCCCGGGAACATCGCCCGCAGATACCGCAGCTTCAGCTCCGTCGCCGCGATCCGCTTTTCCTCGAGCGTCAAATCGTCAAAGCGAACCAACTGCCCGTTTTTCGTCACGTAGCTTTCCGTTCGGATCACCTGTTTTTTCCGCATCCTGCGTCCCTCCCTTTCCGTGTATTCTATTCCTCCGGAGCGATTACTGCTCCTTCCGCTCGCACATCAGCTTTGCCGCCGCAGCCACGCCCTGCATATAGGCAATCATGACCTCGATCTGCTGCGCGTTCATGTGCTTCATCTCGTGCAGTACGCCCTCGACTTTCTTCTTCTGTTCTTCCGACATATCCCTCACCTCACTCGCTTCATTCCTTCTTGACACCTCCCGTCTGCATGGTAAAATACAGTCAAATGGAGGCGATCGCATGTTAGAGCATGTAACAGATTCCCGTTATATCCCGCTGGCCCTGCTCTCCGGTGTCGGCGGGTGTATGCAATTTGTCGACCTGATGAATCAGACCATCTCGCTTTCCGGCCTCGATGCTGTCCAGACGAAAGTCCTTCTGCAAACCATGCGCGGCCAGCGTCTCATTTCCGGCAGCTTCTCATCTGGCTCCTACGTCCAGTTGGAGCAGTCCGGCGCGGAATTGCTTCTTTCTCTACGAAAGGAATCTCTGGAGCAGAGCCAACGTCTCCATGAGACGTCCGTAAAGGAGGCCAAGCAGGAGCGCCACCACAGAGCTGACAAGAATGTAGCAATAGTAGCTGCGCTTGTACCGCTTGTAATCTTTGTCCTCGAGTTCCTCATCGCTCACGCCGCTGAGCTTATCGAAAAGATCTCTGCGTTTTTTCATTGACTTCACCTCACTCTTGCAATTTGTTTCTGTACGTGATACGCTCCTTTTGAAAGGAGGTGACCGCTATGAACGAATCATTCAGCTTCGACGAGCTGAAATTAATGTACTCACTGACCCATGAGTGCATTTACATGAATAACCGCCAACTTGACAGTGATGCGTCTCTTTCCCCGGAGACCCGGAACGACATCATCGACGAGAATAAGATTGCTCGTCATTGCTGGCGCAAGCTACGTGCCGCCTTGGCATCCAAGTCCCCAGAGTTTCTTTCTGCCCTTGATGCGTCCCTGCCGTCTCTTGACTAAAATGCAGTGTAACCATCTGGCCGTCGTCCCGCTCCACCGGAACGGCGGCCCTTGCTTTCCGGAACATGTCATGCACCATCAGCCGCTTCCCGATCATTTCTCTCACCTCACTCGTTTTGTTGGCAATGTTTCATTGCTTAGTTGGCTTTGTAAGCACAACATAGCACATTTAAGTCTCTATGTCAACACGTTTTCAAAAAATATTTTCTAACTCTGTTGACAGAGTTCGCTTTTCGTGGTATTGTACAGTTGCGTTCTGGAGGTGATGCAATATGAACGAACGAATTAAGCAGCTCCGTGTTGAATTAGAATTGACGCAAATGCAGTTCGCAGAAAAAATTGGTTTGTCCCGAAACTATATCGCAATGATTGAAATGGGCGCACGCGAACCGAGCGACCGCACCATCTCTGACATCTGCCGCGTATTCGGTGTGTCCGAAGCGTGGCTGCGCGACGGCACGGAGCCGATGTACGTCCAGCGCAGTGAAAACGAGCGTATGGCCATGCTGTTCAACGACGTGCTGGCCGAAGCCGACGAATCCACCCGCAAGCGCGGCATCGCCGCCGCTCTCGAAATGCCCCCGGAGTTCTGGGACAACATTCTCGAATACGCAAAAAAAATCACCGGAAGCAAGTAAAATGCTTCCGGTGATTTTTACAAAAATGCTCATGGCTCTTGACGATTCTGTGATTCTTTTGTATTCTGAAATAAAGGAGGTATCAGCATGAGCAGATTCTTTAAGGAATTATTGGAAGTGCATGCAGATCGCTGGCGATATATGTTTGGTGTCGGTTCATTCTGGTCTATCTTCATCCCGCTCATAATCGTCGCCGCCCTCGTTGTGAATATGATTATGACATCTAAGCACCAATATACTTCCGATGATTTGAATGAAAGCTATTTAGAAGGATATAACAAAGCTTGCGATGAACATGCCAGTGATTATGACGAAGGTTATAACTCCGGTTATGATGACAGTTTCGAAGAAACTTGGGACATTGCCTATGACGAAGGATATTCTGCGGCGGAATCCGATACTGAACAAGCAGTATATCGCGCTTTTGATGAAGGTTTTTCCGAAGGTCATCATATTGGGTGGAAAAACGCAACAGAGCATTATGGTATAACAGAGCGTCTCGGTTCAGATGCTCTCGCAGAATATGAAACCAGCCTTATCAGCAAAGATGAATTTCTCGCTGGCATTGATGCTCTAAAAGAAATTCGTTCTTCTCGTAAATCCGACTAGCAAAAACGCCCGAAGCGGTGATTCGCTCCGGGCGTTTATTCTGTCTTCACGATGTTCCGCATGAACCCAACAATGATGTACTTCTGCTCCGGCGTGGCCTGTTCCCATAACTTCTGCATTTCCTCGTCTACGGTTTTCGACATTTTTTCCATCCCTTCGCCTTTCTCTTTCCAAAAAACATGGTCGATTTTTTGTGCAACATCCTAACTTGAATCGTTTCCAGATTCGTCCTATACTGGAAGTATCAAGGGATGCCCCGCCGCCATGTTCCCGGCGGCGGGACTTTTGGCCGCTGCAAGCGTGTGGGAGCTGCTTGCAAGTTTAGCCTACCACGAACGCACCAAATTTGTCGACCATCGGCCATGGGCTTCCGTGTCCATGTCCGTTGGGAAATCAATGAAAGAGGGAGAAAATTTGAAACAAGAACTATGGGAGCTATGCCGTGACAAGAAAGATTCCGCAAATCCGCGTATCACCAACCAGCAGCTGGCCGAGCGATCCGGCCTGTCCCAGAACGCCGTCGGGCAATATCTCCGCGGCGAAACGCCGAACGCGCCGCTCTCCACGTTTGGCCCGATCTGTAAAATGCTTGGCGTCTCTGTCGACGAATACCTCGGGATCGAGCATACCGCTCCTGCTTCTGACGCTTTGCAGGCCGTCCGCTTGGAGCGCGACCACTACAAGCGTGAGATCGAGCTTTATAAACGCTCCCTTCGCACGCACCGCATCGTCACTCTCATCCTCGTTCCCATCCTCGCCCTTGTCGTGATCTCGTTGGTCATCGATCTCCTCAACCCCTATGTCGGCTGGATTCGCGATACCATGTCCATTTTACGGGAGGTCTCCGTCTATGCCTGAACCACATATCGCAGCCGCCTATATCCGCGTCTCAACCGATGACCAGATGGAGCTGTCCCCGGATTCCCAGATGGAGAAGATCCGGGAATACGCCGCGAAGAACGGCCTGCTCCTGCTCTCGGAATACATCTTTCACGACGACGGCATTTCCGGCAGGGCTGCCGAAAAGCGCCCCGGCTTCCAGCAGATGATCGCCACCGCCAAAGACCCGTCTCATCCGTTTGATGTCATCATCGTCTGGAAGTTCTCCCGCTTTGCCCGCAATCAAGAGGAATCCATTTTCTATAAATCCATCCTGCGCAGCAAGTGCAAGGTCGATGTGGTGTCCGTCTCCGAGCCGCTGATCGCCGGCCCCTTCGGCAGCCTGATCGAGCGGATCATTGAGTGGATGGACGAATTCTACTCCGTCCGCCTTGCGGAGGAAGTCAAGCGCTCCATGACCGTCAATGCAAAGAATGGCGCCCTGCAAGCTACACCATCCTTCGGCTACCGCGTAGAAAACCGGCAACTGGTCATCGTCCCGGAAGAAGCCGAGATCATCCGGGAGATCTTCCGGCGCTTCATCTCCGGTGATGCCATGTTTCGCATCGCGAAGGATCTGAGTGCCCGGGGCGTCCGCACGCATCGCGGGAATCCGTTTGAAAACCGCACCATTGATTATATCCTGAACAACCCCGTCTACCTCGGCAAGCTCCGCTGGACGCCGACCGGCAGGACACACCGAAATTTCAAGAACGATGACAGCATCATCGCCGACGCGCTGCACGAACCAATCATCGATGCCGAAACGTGGAACGCGGCGCAGGCTCGCTGTGCCGAACTAAAAAAATCCTATAAGCGTTATGGCAAGCCATCCTCTGAGCGCAAGCACTGGCTGTGCGGTGTTGTCCGCTGCTCTACCTGCGGCGCGACGCTCATTTGGGCAAGTCCGCATTTTATGAAATGTAACAACTATGCGCACGGACGCTGCACGACCGCCCAGCATATCGCCGTCGAGGCACTGGAAGAATCCTTCCTTGCCCAGCTTCAGCACGATTTGACGTTCGCGGAGTCTGTCGCTTGCGTTGTTCAAGCCGCAAAACCCGCTCATTCCGACCAGCGCTTGCAGCAGCAGCGTGCCCGTATCGTCTCCCGTATCGATCGCCTGCGTGAATCTTACTTAGACGGCGTCGAGACGCTGGAAACCTATAAAGCCGCCCGGCAGCAAATGCAAGCGCAGCTTGACGATCTCGACGCGCAAATTGCCGAATCCGCAGCCGTCCCCGTCGTCGATACCGCCGCGCTGCTTCGAAATGCCATCGCCGCCGTCCTCGAAACGCTCCGTAGCCCAACAGCCACCGTCGCGCAAAAGTACGAATCCGCCATGTCCATCATCGACCGCTGCACGTTCGACAAATCCCAGATGCTCCTCGCGATCTCTTATAAATTCATTTTCTGATGCTTTTGGTTGTAGTAAGATGGAGTATGGCCCACCATACTCCATCTTGCTATAATATTTGAAATCACTTTCTCAGCACAATTCCATGATAATACCCGGCCATCTTCGCCTCCGGCCCGCCGGCGTCCTTATCCATGAGGAACGCTTTGGCGAGGTCGGCGTAGAACTCCGGCCGGTCGAGGCCGTACTTGGCAGCTACGCCGTAATAATCTGAGTACATCATGTTCATTGCCGCCCACCAGACGCAGGACTTCACATGAACACCTGTGATATTGGCCACGGCATCCGTCTGGCCCATCGACCAGTGCGGGCCGGTCGTGCCGTCTTCGTTTTCCATCCTGGCCGTCCACGCTTTGGCGTCGTCCTCGGTAAACTCTATCATTTTCGCGGCCTCACGAAAATGATCGTCGTCCAGCTTATGCAGCGCACAAATGGCGTCCGCGTACACCGTGATTTCTTCCGCGCGCCCAAGCGTCACCGGGCGCTTCATGATCTCATGCAGCTGCTCTTTCAGCTGCTCAATGTAATATTCTTTTCCCATATCACGCCTCCTGTATGTATCTGTAAAGCTTATCGAGATCGCCCACGTCGAAGCGCAGCTCTCCAATGATCGGCACCGTGATCGGCAGCTTCTGGCCGTCAAAGCGCGGCCTTGCCGCATTATAGAGCCTGTCAAGGTCGATATTTCCGCCCTCGTCCATTACGCCCATCATCTGCACCGCCGGATTTTCACGCAGCTTGAGCAGCTGCGCCTTGCCGCCATCCATGATAAGTGCAAGCGCGATCCCGGCTCCAATGCCCTTGCCGGTTGGCAGGTGCGGGATGATCTCATTGTCGGCGTATTTCGCCACGCCGCGCATGGCCTGATCTATCGTCACCATAAGGTTCCCTCCATTTTAAGGCGGGGCGGCGCTTGCCGCCCCTTTTTGCTTAAGTCGTCGTGGTGGTCGTGGTCGGAGCCGTCCAGCTGTTATAACGCTGCATCGGTTCCGGGCAGACGTTGTTGATGGGGATCACCGTCTTGGTCAGGCCCGACAGCGTAGCCAGCTCGTTCTGCATACAGGACAGGTTCGCCACGGTCTGCGCGTTGACGACACGCTGCTGGCACAGCTGCTCTTCGATGCTGCGAAGTCGCCCATCCGTGTACTTGTACATTTCGAGCATTTTCTGATCCGTGTACGTGTTCGCATCGCGGAGCTTTACTTCCGTTTCCAGCTCTGCGATCCGTGCCGCCTGAGACGCCTCATAGCGGCTTACGAGATGGTTGTCGCTGTTGCTTGCGGCCATCGCCGCTGCAGCCGGATTCGCGCCCCAGCCGCCGAACAGGTTGCTCAGCCCGCCGCCAAACACGCCGAGACCCGTGCCGATCGCGCCGAGCGTCACGCCGAGATTCCCCTTGCCGTTGCTTGCGTATTCCATGTAAAAAATCCCTCCAAAAAAATGTAGTAAGCTGGCCAGCTCCTACGTTCAGTATGATGGAAAAGTCCGTCACGAAACAGCCAACGTCCGGGCCAGAAAAAGGCCAAAAAAGGCACAAAAAAGAGGCAGACACAGCGCATGCCGTGTCTGCCTGTTTACATGTGCGCGGAAAGTGCGTCCGTGCACCGCTTGATGATGTTTTTTGTACCGTTGAGGGAAAGCCCCGCGCGCTCTGCGATCTTCTCCTGCGTCCATCCGTCGCAGAGGTATCGCCGCATGATGTCACGGTACGAATCTTTGAGAATCCATTCAGAGATCAAACGCTCCCACTCGCTGCGCGGCAAGTCTGGCCAGCCGCGCCGCATCGTTTAGCCTCCTTTGTGATTCAAAATCGGGACATTGCCCTTGTTCGACACTTCAAGATCCAGCGCCTTTGCGATGTCGCGAATTTTGATGTAATTCGTGCCGTCCTTCAAAATGCGTTCGACCTCGATCTCTTTTCCGTCAATGATCATCTTGCATTTGCTCACCATTTCGATTCTCTCCTTTACCATGTTCCTGAATCTGACAATGCCCTGCGGATCGTCCACCCAGTATTTCGGGCAGAGCTTCCCGGTCACATCATAGTGCCGGATGATATGATCGACCGGGATGTTATACTTCTCGCAGAGCCTTGCGGCGAGGTCTGCAGCATTGGCGATAGTCTTTGCCGTTGCCATGACATTCCCGTCGCGCTTCGCGTCGCACATCTCGATCCCGATGGAATTGTAGTTCCGGCAGAATGGGTGTGTGTAGTGATACGCGCCGCAGTGGAAGGCTACATAGTCCTCCGGCACGGAGATCGTGATGGAATCATCATCCACAAAAAAGTGGGCGCTTGCCACAGGATTGAGCGGCTTCTGGAAGTACTTGCCGTTGCTGGTATCGGAATCCCCGTCGTTGGCCGTGTAGTGCATGACAATCCACTCAACGTCCCCGCCGCGTTTCGTGCCGTAGTTGGCCCGATGGGCCAGCATCTTTTTAGTCGGTACCATCACTATCACCCTTCGCATCCATCGCGTCCTGTGCCTTCTGGCTCTGCGTCCCGAAATAGAACGTGATGACCATCAGGAAGATCGTCAGGAAATCCTTGCCCGTGATGTCGCCCCGCAGCGCCAGCACCGTGAACACCACCGTCAGCAGCAGCGTCACCAGCGACTTCACGCTCAGCAGATTCGAAATCCGTTTCATAATTTTGTCCATGTTATGTACTCCCTTCGTCGTCCGATTTTTTTGCAAACACTCTCTTGGCTAGGAGCATGAGCAGCTCCCCGCCAAACGCCGCTCCGGCGAAGGTCAGGATGTCGGATAAATCCACGTCCCGCCCCGTCGCAAGCGCCGCCGTCTTGACCGCCGCCGCCCAGAGCAGGACGCCAAACAGCACCCAGATACAAAAGTACACTAGCTGCCGCGCCATCTTCCCCTTCGTCAGACGGCTTTTCCGGATGCGCCTCATACGATCCCCGCATGAGCCAGCGCGAAGCCGACCAGCGCCCCCACTATGGCCGTCACGACCGCCTTGACCAGTGCCTCCCATTTCCCGCCCGGAATGGCCTTGAGGCTCTTCACATCGTCCTTGATCTCGCTGACATTGGCCTCGATCGTCTCCTGCTTCGTCGCCAGCACCTCTACCGAGGTCGCCAGCTGATGCAGCGCCCGGTTATCCTCCTCTAGGTCGTTGATGCGGTGCGTGTTGCTCTTGGATCGCTGCTCGATCTCCACGATCTTTGCCTGAATTCCATCATCCATCTCTTACTTCCTTTCCCGGTTTTTTTATGCCTGTTCCTGCCAGCCTGCCGGATATGCTGTGGGCGAATACACGTTCGCGTCAATCAGGCTGATGTAATGCTTGCCCTCAAACGTAACCTTGTCGCCCTTTTCGTACGCATCATGCGCACCAGTAGGCTGTACGAATTCCGGCCATTCATCCAGTGAAACGGCCACAAACAGCGCCGGTGTAATATCCGGTGTCCAATCCGCTTGTGAAGTATGCGCCTGAACCACGCGATACAGCACATTCTTATATTGCAGCCGCTCATCAACCGCATAAGCATGGCCTGTCACCCATTGGGGAAACAGCTCTACCGCTTGCAGCGCATCTTCATCAGCTAGGCTCACAGACGCTTTTTCAATATAGGGCCGCAGCGCTCTGGCCCTTTCTGTATAGGTCATCATTCCGCCTCCCCAAACATGATTCCTAGTGCCGTCTCAGCGTCTTGCAAGCGTTCTTCTGTAGTCATCTCCGGCGTTTCAATCGGCGTTTCTGTCTCTGTGTAGGTATACGGTGCACCCTCAACATCAATAGCCTCTGCATATTTCATGCCAGTCTCATTCTGCTGAATCATCATTCCTGCATCAGAATATGTACGGTATAGCTTTACACCGTCCTTACGCTGTGCATAAAATTCTCTTTGAATCATTTTTACACCCCCACGATATAGCTTGCATAGGTTGACCAGTTTGTAGCTGCTTTCCATGTATCCACAAGTGCCGCTGGAACACGGATTTGACAGTCTGCGGCGATTTCTTGGAAAGCAGTGGTGCTTGAAAGGGCCGGTACTGACGTGTGATTGCTGAAATCATAAAAAGCAATACCGCCACAATAGTAGAACGCATAAGTTTTAATGCTTGTTACCCCATTTGGAATTGTAATCGACGCAAGGGATTCGCAATTAGCGAACGCGGAACTTTTAATGGTTGTGACTCCATTTGGAATTGTAATCGATGCAAGGGAGACGCAATCATCGAACGCATAATTTCCAATGTCTGTTACTCCATCAGGAATTGTAATCGATTCAAGGGAATAGCAATAGTAGAACGTCTGACGTCCGATACTTGTTACTCCATCAGGAATTGTAATCGACGCAAGAGACCTACAATTGTAAAACGCAGAACCTCCAATGCTTGTTACCCCATTTGGAATTGTAATCGATGCAAGGGAGCTGCACTCGCTGAACGCACTATCTCCGATACTTGTTACACCATCAGGAATTGTAATTGATGCAAGGGGACAGCAATAGTAGAACGCAGAAATTTCAATGCTTGTTACACCGCTTGGAATTGTAATCGATGCAAGGGAACGGCAATTGCGAAACGCCTGATTGCCAATACCTGTTATACCGTTTCCAAGTTCGATTTTCTGTACACTGTTTTGGTAAACGGAATTACGAGTGTCGGAACCAGATGAATACCGAAGAATTGAACTATACGATTCATCTTCAGAGTCGCTATTCAAGCCCATCGTTCCATCAACCGTCAGCTTGATCACATACTCGCCCGGAGTAGCATAAGCATGATTCGGTGTCCATTTTACAGACGTTATGCTTGTTCCTGTCAGCGTATCTGGCGTGGTTCCATCACCCCAGTCCACTGTAACAGTGCCATTCGGACAAACACCAAGCATCGGAGATGTGCGCCCTTCTTCCAGCCGGATGTAGATTCTTGTCTTACCATCATCCGTGATATACATTGCACCGACATTCATCTTGCGATTTGTGGTCTTGAGGTTAGCAAGCGACCAGTTCCAGCCCTGACAGATAAGCCCATCATGCGATGGATAATCTGGCAGTGAAGTCTTTGTTGCCAGCTCTGCCAGCGTCCACGACGTGACGATCGTGCCGTCATAGTCGTAAAATGTAATATCGCCGGGTGCTCCGGGTGTGGTGCCGCCTCCAGTCTGAATGTTCCCAATGGCCATAACAAATCCGTCCGGGTAGACCAGTGGGTCAGATGTGCCGCCTTTTTCCCGGATAGCTGACGCAACCTTTGTCAGGTCAGTTGTGTTTGTTAAGTACTCCATCAGAAGCTACCTCCATTCGCGTTTGCGATCTCTACTGCCGCCCATGCCCCTTTTACTACTCGCAGGAATTTTCCGTTGTCAGCGGTGGTGACCTTCGGAAGCTCTTTTGGGTGGCTATGATCCCCTCTAGCATATGCCGTGCTTGTACCAACAGCACCAGCTTCAGTTGGAGCTAATGGGGTTGTAGTAGATGGACGAGGGATAGCATCCCACACCGCTTTTGATGTTGGGAACTGGTTATTCGTAGACGAGGCGCTTAAATTTGTTGATTTTTCAATGTTATTATCTGTGAAGTTGCCATCTGCCGTCCATACAATTTCACGTATAATATCGCCATCAACATAGGTAAATGTTATACTTTCATTATCTACAACGGCAAATAGTTGATATTCAAGCATACCATCTGCGCCATACCGCAAGATACAAATATCACCACGTTTCCACGCTTCCAACATTTCTGCGAATGTGCAAGTTGCCGAAGAATTACCAAGTCTATACGCAACAAATGTAGTTGATACTGTAACATTACCAGTTTTTCCGTTGACTGATTTTACAGGTGCTTGATCCGCAGTAATATAATTAGCGTCATTGGCTAGCTCAGATACCTTAGTTGGCACAGTGACCAGCGCCGCAGCATCTTTGGCAATCTCGCTCTTGTCCGCAGCGGTGAAATAATCCGTCCCCTTCACCGGCGTGTTACCGGCGGGGCCTTGCGGGCCGGTCGCGCCGGGGTCGCCTTTCACGCCAGGTTCGCCCTGCGGCCCCTGCGGCCCCTCCGGGCCGGTCGCGCCTGCCGCGCCTGTTTCACCTTTCTCGCCTGGTTCGCCCTGCGGCCCTCGCAGACTACCGGAGGAGTAGTGCGCGCCGGACGTCAGATTGACGGTCATAACATCGTCGTCAAACGTCACATTCGCCACGCCGACGCCGGTGTCGCCCTTCGCGCCTTGCAGCGGGCCGTTGTTCTTCCAGCTCTTGCTCACGCCGTCGTAGATGTAGATGTCGTAGGGTTCCGCCGTGCCGACGCCGTAGGCCATACCAGCCTCCGGGTTCGCCACCGCAGCGCTCAGTGCCGCAGCGGTCGCGTAGTAGCCGAGTACCTTAAAGCCGGAGCCGGTATCGCCCTTCTCGCCCTTCTCGCCTTGGATGCCTTGCAATCCGCGCTCGCCCTGGATGCCCTGTTCGCCCCGAATTCCTTGGATGCCTTGTTCGCCCTGGTCTCCCTTGTCGCCCTTGGCTCCGCGTGATGGTTTCCCGGTGTCGGTTGTCCCGAGATACCAGTTCCCATTCGCGCCGATCGTCGGCGTCGTGCCGTCCGTGCCGGGGTCTCCCTTGGCTCCTGTGTCGCCCTTTTCGCCTTTCTCGCCGCGCTCACCTTGCAGTCCTTGCGCTCCCTGCTCTCCTTGTGCGCCGGTGTCGCCTTTGTCGCCTTTGTCGCCTTTGTCCCCTTTTTCGCCCTTTGCGCCCGTTGCGCCAGTGTCTCCCTTTGCCCCGGTGTCGCCCTTCTCGCCTTTCGCGCCAGTGTCTCCCTTCGGCCCCTGCGGCCCCATGACGGAACCCATGTCCAGCTCTTTTCCGTCCGTCAGCGTAAAGATCAGATGGCCGTCCGCCTCGCGGACTTCAATGCCCTTCACGCCTCGCGAGGTCTGCCCGCTCAACGTGATCAAAATACTGTTCGGAATTTCAACCTTCACTGTCTCACCTCATTCCACCCGGACTTTGTTGTCCCGCGCCAGCGTCGTCCGGTCTCCGTGCGAAAATTCCACGTCGTAGGTGTATCTGCCCTTCGGGAACTTCGCGCTGATCTCCGCATCGACCACAAGCGTCACCTGATTGTTCGCGACGTTCGAAAACGTCTTGCTCCAAACCTCCGCCCGCGTGTCGTCGCGGAACGTGATCTTCACCGTGTCCGTCGCCCCAATGTCCACGGCCGCTCCGTCCTGATCGACAAGATCCGCCTGAATGACGACGCTGAATGTGTCTCCGGCATACCAACACAGCACGCCGTTCGAGATTCGCGGGCTTGCGTATGCCCCCGGAATTGGAATTCCCATTTTCATCAACTCCTTTCCCTCAGTGTAACAGCTCCACCCAGCAGATTCACCCCACGCAGCACTTGACGGCTCCGCCCTCCGCGCGCTATACTGTTCTTATCTCAAACAGGAGGGTCACAATATGCTGGATGCACAAGACCGCAAGGACATTGCCGAACTCATGCACGTCATCGTCGAGAGCGAGATCACCCCGAAGCTCAATCTTCTCGCCGAAGGCCAACAGACTCTGCTTGAAACGCTCGCCCCGAAAAGCCGCGTGGAAGAGCTGGAGGAAGAGGTCGATTTCCTGAAATCCATTATCAAGCTGCACAGCGAGCAGATCGCTGAACTAAAAAAAGCCCAGTAAAAAACCGGAGCGGTCATCCCGCTCCGGTTTTTTGTTACTTGTCATCTTCCAGCCACTTGTCGATGTCCTTCTCTTTCTCCTTCCGGTCGTAGCCGATTGCCGCATAAGCGTCCAGCAGCAGCTTTTTCAGCCGCTTGCGCTCCGCGCTGCTTGCTGCGATGTACTGCTGCTTATATGCTTTCGTAATCGTGCTCGCCAGTGCGTCAGCCTTTACGCCGTGATCGAGATAGGTTTTCGCCGCCTTCGCCACGTCTCCGCTCTTGTCGACCGCTGATAGGAATTCGTCGTACTTTGCGTAATCGTCGCCGCCCTTCCATTCGCAGATTTTCCAGTAGGCATCGTTTTCATCCTCGGCAAAGCCGCCCGCCACCATCCGGCGCACCGCGTCCGCTTCGCTCACCGTCCCGGCCTGCACGCCATCCCGGATATTGGTTCGAATCATGTCATCCTGAGATTCCTGCAGCTTCTCGTTCATGTAGTCGATCCGCTGCTGCTCACTCATCGGCTCCATTTCCGCCTTCTGCGTGTCGCTCGCAAGGACGTTGTAATAATACGCCGCCTTTGCCCGCTCGCTCACGCCGGTATAGCTTGCAAGAAACGCTTTCTTCGCTGTGCTTTTGTCCAGCGCCCGGATAGCCTTCACGAAATCAAACGAACTGCGCTGATCTTCATAAGCGGTCATCTCCTGATAGGCCGCCGTCTCCTTTGCGCTCAGATTCTTGAATCCGCTCTCGATCCACCCCTGCGCTTCCTCCGTCGCCGTCTTGCCAAAGAGCAGCGCCTGCGCCATATTCTTTGCCATCTCGCCCGGCTTGTCATTGTAGATCGGATATTGCAGGATGTCGCGTCCCTCGTTGTCCGCCTTGTAGCTGCCGCCCTGCATGACGGCCTGCGCGCCCTGTGCCATCTTCTTGATCTGCCCGCCGCCGAATGGCAGCGCCAGATAGGCCGCCGGGTTTGCCAGCTCGTTCACCACCGTCTGCACTTTCTTCTTCGGCGCCATGTCCTCGTTGCTGGCAAGCAATGCCTTTTCGATGTTCCCGATGTTCGGAATGGCCGACGAAACCGCAATGCGTCCGCCGTCGATCTCCAATCCCAACTTCTCATCCAGTCCGAGCACCGTGAGCATCTGCGTCCCCGGCAGCTCGCTGATGAGGTTTCCGCCGAGATTTTTGATCGCCTGATATGTCCCCGGCTTCTCCTTCGTGAACTCCCACCGTCCCGAGAGCGCCGACTGCACCGTGTTCGGCAGCTGATATCCTGTGAAGTCACCCACGCTGTCATTGAGGATGTCCAGCGGATCGAGCGCCGCGCGTCTGCCGGCAATGGCTTCATAGACCTCATTGTAGAGCCACGCACCGATCAAAAACTTAAAGAGCGCCTTTGCAAGCTGCGCCACGCCCTTCTTCCGCTCCTGCGGGAGCATGTCCTTAAAGATCCAGCTCAGTTCGTTGTTTACCTCCAACTGGAACTGCGTAAAGAGCTTGATGATCGGATTTCGCGCCGAGTAGATCGTCGGCGTCGCGCCTTTGCTGCGGTCTGCCATGATGTTTGCCGCGAACTGGTCTGCCTCCTGCATCGCGTTCACCTCGCTCATGCCAAGCCGGAGGTTTTGCAGATACCGTGCCCGGACGACGCTTCCGGTCGTAAACCCGTCGACGGCTTCCATCAAAAATGCCGCCTTTTCCGAAACCTTGTCCATGGTTGACATCGCGAGCCGCCCATATCCGCTTCGGTTGTGGATGAAGGTTGAAGCCGCGTCCAATCCGTCCGCCGTCTTGTAGTTTTGCAGCGTTTGCCACATCCCGTGCAGCATATCCGCCGATGACACCTGGCTCCATGCCTGCGTCAGCGGAATGAAGTTCGTCAGCGCCGAGCCGATGTTCGCCGCCACCATGTTTGCGCCCACGCGGGATTCAAAGGCTTTGCAGACGTTGTAGAATTTCCGCCCCAGCATCTTCTCCATACCGCGGTCGAGCCGCGACTTCTTCCCGGCAAGCAGATTCGTGTATTCGTCCAGCTCCGCCACGAAGTTTGAAAGGGCAAACGGCGCGTCCTTCATTGCCTGCGCCACCCGCTCGTTTGCTTCATCCGGCGTCAGCGTCGGGTCTTGCAGGATGCGGTCGATCTGCTTGCGCACGCCCTCGTCGCTCGCGCGGTAGCGGATCTGTGTGGCCAGCGCCCGGAGCCGCTGAATATCGCCCGTGTGATAAATTATGTCCGATGCAACCTCAATGTACCTGTCGAAGCCTTGCAGCGCGTCATAGGCCGTCGCATAGCCGAGCCGCTGCTGGATGTTCGCCATATACCGGATTCCGGGGCGGAAGGTCTGCGTCAGGCCGTTGATCGTCGCAGGCAGTGGCATCACCTCGTTTGTAATGCCGAGGTGCCGTCCGAATCGTGTCAGCAGGCTCCCGTTCTTGTCGTTCTCCTGAAAATGTGGGAAATATCCCTGCATATAATCGACCGGCTCATAGCCGTTTTCCATCCGCACGCGGTTCATGTCCTGATAGATCTGATCGTAGATGCTTCTGAATTCCTTCACGGCGTTTTCGATCTTCGCGTAGTCCAGCCTTTGGTTTTCCTCGTGGAACTTTTGAATTGCCGCGTTCCATTCCTCGTATCCAAATCCGCCGCGCTGCTTCACGCGCGGATGCTCCGCCAGATAGTCCCGGTTAAATTCCGCTTCCCCGAGCCACTGCACCGCGTAGCTCTCTGAAACCAGATTCCCCTTCTCCACCTTCCGGCTTAGATTCAGCGCTTTGATTCTGTCCTGCAAGCCGACGACGTAGCTCTTTCGGTCGCTCTCGTTCTTGTGTACCGGGTGGAAATACTCGTTGTTGAACGCCTCGGCCTTCTCATCTGCAACCTTGCCTTTTTTTGCAATGTCCCGGATGTTCCGCTCCATGGTCTCGCGCATATACGCAAGTCCCGAACTCTTGTCGACCCACTTCTCGGCTTCCGCCGCGTTCAGCGCGTTCTCCGCCTGATCGCGCAGTCCCTGCTTGCGCGTGTTGTTCCATGCTTTCAGCCGCAGCGCCAGCAGATCATAGTCCGCTTTCGCTTCGTAGGTTTTCAGGATCGCTTCCGCGTTCTCCCGGTTCTGTACCGCTTCCGGCGTCGTGTCTCCACGCAGCAGCATATTCACGACCTTCTGGTCTGCGTCCGTCAGCAAATACCGGCTCTGCACCTTCTGAAATTTCTTCTTCTCGGCCTTGACCTCCTTCGCAAGCTCCATGGCTTCCTCTGCCGTCTGCGGCACGCCCAGCTTCTCCTTCTTGCGCTCCTGCGCTTCCTGATAGCGTTTTGCAATGCGGATTCCTTCCGCAAGCCGCTGCACGGATTCATCAAAGTCATTCCGCGCCCACGTCTTGAAGCTCTCCGCCTGTGCGCCAAATGCTTCGTTCAGCGTCATTTCGCGCTTCCGGATGCTCTGCGCCACCTCATAGAGCTGCAAGAGCTGGTCGCTCGGTGCGGTGATGCTCGCCGGGAACAGCTCCGGCGCCATGTCCCGCATCTCCTGATAGAACGTGTCGACCGGCAATCCATCGCTGGAAAGGCGCAGCATGCCGAACGTCTGCTTGCGGAACAGGTTAAAGTCCGCAATGTCCGCCCGGTCTTTCGCCGAGATGAAAAGCTTCTGCGTGCGGATTTTTTCGCGCACATCCTTGTACTGCTCATAGTATTCCGTGTCGGCTTCCCGCCCGGCGTCCCATGCCTGTTCAAAGAGCCGATTCAGCTTCGCGTTGTCCATCTCGCCGCCGCGCAGTACGTCGTATATGATCTCATCGGCGATTGGCCGCAGCGTCTCGCGCTTGGCCGTCTCCGGCACGCTCAGATTGTCTGCCAGCCGCCGCACCAGTGTGTTTTCCGTCCGCGCCACATATTCTGCCGCCCGCTCCGGCAGTGCATCCCGGAACCGCTGCTGCGCCGAAGCATATCGGATGTCTGCGCTTTTCAGACTGAATACGCCGTTGTTTGCCACGGCAGATTTGATTTGCGTCGGTTCCAGCACTGCCCATGTTGCTACACCGTTCTCAATCGCTTGGATTCCATCATACCCATGCCGTTTCAGCAGCTCTGACATCTGCTTCGAGTTGACCGCTTGCCACAACATTTCCGGTCTTCCGGCTTCTTCCCATGCCTTCCGCAGTTCACTCGGGCGCACGCCGATCCGTTTCGCTAGATCCATATAGTTTTCATCAAACCCGCCGTCCGTGTCCCCAACGTTCGCCGGATTTTCGACACGGATATACGCTGGGATCACCCTGTCAACGTTCCCCGCATAAATTGACGAGCTTGGCAGCAGTTTCTCAGCAGCTCTATTCGCCGTGGAATACTTTTCTGCATACTGGATGTTCGCTGTCAGCCAAATCGGCTTTCCGCCCGCATCGAACGTTGTAAACCTTGCGCCCGCTCCATGGAACACCAGCAGCGGCTCGCCGTTCCGGTTGACCGCTTTGCTGTTCCCAAACCACCGCGTGAATGCAGCGCTTTCCGTTTTTCCGCGTTCCGCCACAATCTTTTGCAGCATTTTCGGATTTCGCAGTAGCACCGCGTCCCGGAAAATGCCGTCACCTTCCGCGTCCATCATTTCCAGCACTTTGTTCAGATTCTCTCTGTCCTGCTCGCTGATCTGCTCCGCACTGGCTGAGAATTGCAATTCTGGCGGTGCCCTCGCGCTTCCGGTTTTCTTCGTCCACTGCCCAGCCTCCATCGTCACCTCGGCGCGGATGTTGTTCGTGCCGTAGGCCGTGCGGTTGATTCCGGCGTAGGCATCCGCTACGATCTCCTCAACGTAGGCGTCCGTGTTGTCTCCGTAGATCGCGTTGTAGGCGTCGATGTAGCTGTCGATCTGCGCCTTGCTGATCTTTCCCTCGGCCACCATCCGCTTGCGGATGCGCTGCGCCATCTCGGCGTTGCGCTGTGCAATGATGTGATACCCTTCGTGCTTGGCAAGCTGCGTCGCGGTATATTCCTCGCTGTCCAGCCGCACCAGCACCGTTCCGTCTGCCAGCGTCACGCCGTCCGCGCGGAACGTCCGCCCGTCGACCGTGGTTTCCAGCTGCCCGACGACAAATTGATAGCTCTTGATCCCTGCCGTGCGGAAGAACTCTGCCGCCTTCTTCGCGTCCGCGTTTTTCAAAATCTCCGCCCGCGGCATCACGCGCACCGTGTTCTCGCTGCCGCCCTCGCCGATCAGCTCCGCGTTCGTTACTTGAGGCCAAGTTCCTGATAGATTTCTTGCCTGATCCGCTCTTTCTCGTCCTCGGCGGGCGCTTTCGCTTCGCCCTCCTGCTGCTTGCTCCACTCGCTGAGCTTGCTCTCCGGCACGCGCACCATCATTCCGTTCCTGTCCTTCAGCAGATACGTTCTTTCCATGTTCATTTCCTCCCTTGACTTTTTTCTGAATTTCTGATACAGTGTCACCAAGCTGATAGTTTCCTGTTCGCTCGGCCTTGTAGCCAACGCTGTTCAGGAAATTGTCGGCTTTTTTGTTGTCCAGAATCCGAAGCGTTTTTCCATCCTTGATCTGGTTCTGCACCCACGCAGACGGAGTATCCAGTCCATAGGCGCTTTTCATTCTGGTCACTGTCTCTCCATCCAGATTAACATTTTTCCGGAAGGCAAGCAAGAGCGGTTTTCCGTCTGCATCGATCTCCGACGTCAGCACGCCGACCTCATCTCCCTTTTCAAAGGACAGTACAGCCGAATCCATAATCGATTTCAGATTATTAAAAACGCGCTGTGGAACGTTGTGTTTCGCAGTTTTTGCTTTTTTATAGTCCGTCTGTGACATGACGATCTCGCCGGTCAGTCCGATCTTCTGCACGCTTTCCGGCGCTGCTCCAAATGCAAATTCATCCTTTGCCTTGAATCTCCCCGCCCGGTATTCCTTGAACTGCTCTTTCTGGCCTAGATTCCTGGTGTCATTGATGCTATATTTTTCGGTTGTCGCGCCGCTCTGCTGCGCCGCCTTGCGTCCGGCCTCCCATGCCGCCGTCGCCACATCCCGGTTCATCCCGACCGCCGCGCCGACCGTCCATTCCTTCGATACGCCCATCTGCCCCCGCTCGTATGCCTTCTGGAATTTCGCGGCATACTCTTCCAAGGAGAGATCTGTCGTCTTGCCGTTTACAAAATACGCCGCTGTCAGATCGTCATAGCCGTTCTTCTGCACCTGACGTTCCAGATAGGCATTGTCCGCCGCAGCCGCTGCTTTGTCCATCTCCGCCTCGGCCTGCGCGGTCTGCTGCCCGGCATACTGCTCCGGGTCGATCTCGGCCCATCCTTCGCCCACATCCAGCAAGCTTCCGTCCTCGTCGTATAGATCGACGCCCTGCTGTTCCTGCTGCCGCTGCGCCTGTTCTTGCTCTGTCTGCGGCTGCTCCACGCTCTGCGCGGCGTTTTTGAAGTTCTGGTATGTCTGGTTCTCCTGCGTCTGATCTCCGCTCTTCGCGTCCTCCGCGGCGTCCTGCTGCTCCCTGACGTACTCGCGCAGCACACCGGCCACGTCCTTCTGCGTCGGCTCTCCGCCTCGCATCAGATCGCCCTGCAAGGCTGCCGCGCGGTCGAAGGCCGCTCCTTTGCCCTGTGCCAGCCCGAGGTCGATCACATCCTGCACCTCGCCGCGCTGGATGGCCTGCGCTGCCGTCCACTGGATGTTCGCCTCCGACGCGCCCTTGCCAAGCGCCGCATACGTGCCGGACATTGCCCAGCCGGAAAGGCCGCCCGCGAGGAACGAAAGTCCATCTTCCTCTGCGAAATCCTTCACCATCGCGGCCATCGCATCCCGCTCGCTCATTCCCTTTGCAAGATAGGCGCGGTACGCCGTTTCCACTTCGCCGCGCCCGCGCTTCGCGGTCACGTCATAGATGCGGTTGAGCCAGTTGCTTGCAATTTCCTCCGCGCCCTCCGAAGCAAACGCCCGGATGACCTTGCGCCACGCCGCCTTGCCGGACAGCATCGTTTCAATGATGTCGCCCACGGAATATTTTTCTGTGATGCCCTCGATCGCACCCTCGACAATACCGTCGATCAGCGCGTTGACGTTGCTTTTGCCGTTCTGGATTCCCTCATAAACGGAATCTGCTGCGACCTGTGACCCCATCACGAAGTTCATCGTATTCGCCACGGCGCCCTGCGCCGCCGCGCCGGTTCCTAACCCCGCCGCGCCGACCAAGCCAATCGACGCCGCCATGTTGACCGCGCTGTCCAGGGCACTGGTTCCCGCCTGGTAGAGAAACTGTCCGACGTTTCCCATGTCCTCCATGACGCCGCTACGGATGCTTCCCGACACGCGGCTCGCATTATACAGTGGACTGTAAATATTCGTCGGCATATCCGCGTTCTGATACCCGCCGAACCCCTTCGGCAGCACGCCACGCACCGATTCGATATTGCCCAGCGCCTTTGCTGGAGCCATCAGCGCGGACGCCACCGTCGAAATGTACGGATGCTCCTGCCCAAACCGCTGCATATCCTCTGCCTGTATCATCGCGTTCTCATAATCCCGAAGCCGCTGTTCATACTCTGCGAGGCTTTTGATCTCATCCTCGCTATATCCCTTCGCCCGCAGATCGGCACGGGCCTCCATCTTCGAGAGCCCGCTTCCGCCGTTCTGTTTGGAGTAGTCCCTCGTGTACATACCGCCCGCGTTGTATTCCCGCAGCAGTGCCTTCGTCTCGTCATCCAGCGGATCGATCGCCATGTGGCTGCGCTTCATCGCGCGTTCGCTTTGCAGCTGCATCTGCTCCTGCTGAAGCTGCGCAAGCCGGGCCTCCATGTCGCTGACCCCTTCCAGTTTGCCCTGCTTGATCAGCTCTTTCCGCTCATTCTCTCGCCGCACGCCTTCCTCGGTCGCCGTCTCGGCTTCCGCCTGCCGCGTCCGGATCTGCTGTTCCAGCTCCTTGATCTGGCCGTCCAGCTCTTCCTCCCGCTCTTTCAGGACGCCGACATATTCATTGTCGTAAAGGCCGCGTTTGTAGTTTTCGTAGGAGCCGTACTGTTTGACCATTTCCGGCGTATGGTCGAACTGGTGCTTGGTGATCTGTTCTTCGCTCTCCACGTTCTGTACGGCCTGATTCTGATACTTGTTGTTTTCGGCGTTCGCGGCCTGTGCCGGGTCTCGATAGACTGTCGTGTTCAGAATCTTCTGCTCTGCCGGGGTCAGCGGTTTCCCGCTCATCTGTTTCTGCCGAAGCTCCTTCTGCTTGAGCGCATAGGTGTAATTCTCATAGGCCGTCTTCTTCGCCACCGTCGGCATGTTCGACTGCCCATACCCCCTCGCCACAGTCCCCATCGCGTCCGCCCGGCGCTCATAGCCCTGCGTCACCTGCCGCTGCGCCTGTTGCTGCATCGCCGCGCGGGCAGCCTTGTAGTTTTCAAAGGCTGTCCGGCGCCGATCCATTTCCTCGCCTCCGCGTGACAAAAAATCAGCTTCGTTCACGATGGACGTCTGCGGTCTTTTTGTCTTCTTGTTCTGGTTCTTCAGCGCACCGTTCACAAAACTCTTTTCCGAAATGATCGCCATATCGTCGCTCCTTATTTTTTCCTTGTAGCCGCAGTCCCCGCCGTTCCCGTTCCGCTGTTGTAATAGTTCACGGCGTCATCGATCTTCTTGCCGGTCAGTTCGAAGATCCGGCGCGAAATGTCCGACCACTGCTGATGGCTCATCTGGCTTTGCGCGTTGACCGCCGTCTGATACGCCGCACTGAGATTTCCCTGTGCGATCTGCATCTCAATGGTCTTCTTCACGCCGCGATAGCTGGCATCCAGCATCGCCTTGTTGCTCTCGAAATCGCCGTACCCATTGATGAGTGTCCGATCCGTCAGTTTGGATGCGCTCCCGCCGGAGCCGCCGCCCGATCCGCCGCTCGCCCTGCTCTGCGCCGCGAGCTGCTGCAAGTAGGCGCTGTTCTCGTTCGCCGCCTTCTGCGCCCAATAGCTGAGCTGGTCGCTCCACTGGTTGTAGTCCCGCGAATAGGCGCTGTCGTAGGCGCTGCGCGCATCGGAGAGGTCGGAGTAATAGTCGTTCACCGTGTCGCGGTACCGGCTGTACGCCTGATTCTCGCGGTCGCTGATCAGTCCATACTGGTTGTAGAGGTCTGTGCCCTCGTCTCGGTAGCGGTTGTATGCCGCATTGTAAAGATCCGGCACAATGTCGTTCAGGTTTTGCAGATAGGCATTGTACGCCTGCTGCCCCACCTGCTCACCGTAGGTGCTGCCATAGCCGCCGGTCAGCGCCGCCGCCTGTCCCATCGTGTCCTGCATCGCGAGCCGCCCCTGCCGCTGGTACTGCTCCCTGTACTGCTGATATACCGGGTCTGTCCCGATGTCATAGCTGAACGGCTTCCGGTTCGCGATCCTGTTGTAAAGCTCCGTCAACTCGCCGTCCCACTGACTTTGATATTCTCCCGGCCTGCGGGACTGCACCTGATTGAGATACGCCTGCGCTTGCTGCACAGCGGAACCCGGCGTGTATCCGCCTTCCAGCCCATTGAGCCGATTTTGCGTATACCCGCTCACGCCCTGCGAGAGCAGCGGACTTTGCCGCTGCGTATATTGCCCCTTGTAGTTGTAGGTCGTCTGTTTCTTGTTGCTCACCTGGCTCTGGTAGCTGCCGTCCGCGTTGACACCTGTGATCCGGTATGTTCCGCCGCCGGTCACGACCTCGTCGCCCGCCGAAAGGCCTGCCGGCGCCTTTCCGTTTTCTACGCGATAAATTGCCATGTCATCACCCCTTTACAGTTTGAAATACGTTGCCGCCTGCCGCGGCATGTGCTCCTGATTGTATGCGTTCCAAAATCCCTGCCAGTAGCTGTTGTACTTTGCAGCGGCGTTGTTGTACTTCGTCAGCTCGCCGTTCGCGTCGCAGATCTTCATTTCCAGATACCAGCGGTAAATGTCCTCATACGGAAACGGGATCATCAAAATCGTGTCGAGATCCACGCCCGGCGGATAGCCGGTGAACTCCCCCATATCCTCTTCCCGCTCATGCGCCCGGAAAACCTCGCGGTCTGCAATGCCGTCCAGCTCACTGAGCCAGTGTACCTTTTCTTCCTCGCCGTACTGATTCGGCATCAGCCGGTCGATCATCTCAATTGCTTCTCGAATTCTCATACTCCACCTCCTATGAAAAAGAGGGAGCGGCACACGCTCCCTCTCGTCATGCCGCAAAGGGCACTATGTTGTTATTTTGGCTCGCTCGCGCGGTTGGCTTCAAAGGCTTCCTGCGCCTGCTGCTGTGCTTCCATCAGGCACTCATAGACCGGGCGCGGAACCTCCGTCCGCTTGCCCCTCGGCACCTGAAACGTTCTGCCGTTCACGCCGACATACTGGAACTGCTGTTCGTTGTTACCCGCTCTCGGCAGCATGATCTCCCGCATATCCTTCCATGGGTCATATTTCTGTTCGGTCGTCGCGGTCACAACTGCGGTTTCTTCTGTCTTTGCCATGTGGGTTCTCCTTCCTTAGTTGGCCGGGTCGGTCGCGGAGTATGCGCTCGTGCTCTCAATGCGCACCATGCGCTCCTCGTAGAGCCGCTTTGCCGCGCCTTCGTACTTATAGCCGACGGTGCTGAACTGTTCCAGCGGGCCGCCCGCTTCGCCCTTGGTCTTGACGATCATTTCCATCGTGCCGCCGTCCGGGTCGATCATGGCGAAGGCGTCCTTGCCCATGATGATCGTCGCATACACGCTGTAATAGACCGCCGGGTTGCCGCTGGCAGCAGCCGTCTTGACCGGGCAGGTGCTGTCGTTCCAGATCTTCTGGTTCGTCGATTCGATAAAGCGCACGCCGTGCAGCTCGCCGATCTCGCCGTTGAACAGCTCCGTGACCGCCGCATACTTGTGCGCCTCGATCCATTCCTTGCTCTGCCGCAGATCGAACGCGACAGACGGATGGATGATACCGACGTACTTGCCGTTGATCGTCGGCGCGTGCGCCTTTTTCAGCGTGGTCACGGCCTTGTTGACCTCGGTCGGCGTCAGCACGCAAGTGGTGTCCATGCCGCTTCTTTCTGTCACCTCGGTATGTTCGCCGGTCGTGGCGTTCACCTTGTCGCAGAGCTGCTTCACCGTGCCGCCCACGACCTCGTTTCGCACCATCTTGTCAATGCTCATGCCGCCGGACGCGCCGAGTTCTTCGGTCGCGCCGAGAATCGCGTTGTCAATGGCGTGCAGTTCCAGCAGATCGGAGATCGTGACGTACAGACCCTTCTGCACAAGATCCTGCGTCATGCTCGACATGCCGAGCTTCTGGCCGGTCGGGATGACGCCTTCGGTCAGCGTCTCCGCCTCCGGCAGCGTGTTCCACTTGCGCCATTCCACGCTCTTGCCGTGGTTGCGCGGAAGCGCCTGCTTCTTGGCAAGCTGTGCAAAGATCAGTTCCGGGCGCGCATTTTCAAGGAGCTGCGTGTCGTAGAACGTTTTCATCGTCGGCGTCAGCTTGTTGATCGTGTCAAACGCCGTAGGTGTGCCGGTGTATGCGTTCACGTAGTTGCCGGTCGTGTTGACCAGCGTACCCGCATCCGCGAAAAACTGGAATCCAATGTTGCTGTTACCCATGATTTTTTCCTCCTTCTGCTCAGAGGACGATCTTTTCCCCCCTCTGAACTCTTCTGATGATCTCCGCACGCTGTTCCTTCGTCCAGCTGCGCGGGTCGTTGTTTGTGAATTGCCCGCCGTTGGCGTTCCCGCCGATCTCTGGCGGTCTTGCGCCCTGCGCCTGGATGGTCTGCATGACGTTGTTTCTCGCCTGTGCTGCCACCACCTGCGCTTGCGCTGCCTGGATCTCTGCCATGTGTACCACTTCGTAGGCTGTCTTCGGCGGGACGTTCGCCGCAATCAGCCGGGCGAAATCCTCGTTTGCCATCTCGGCTTCAAAGCTCGTCCCATACTGCCCGGCAACATCCCGGTCAAATGCCGACCGGATGCCGTTGAACTGCTCCTGAAGCTGGTACTCCTGCAGCTGGCGGCGCATCCCTGCGGTTTCCGCGCGAGAAGCATACTCGCTGCGTACCGCGTCCGCCGTCGAGCCGCGTTCCATGGCTTCTGCTTCGTAGAGACGGTTATCCGCACCAAACTTCTGCGCCAGCGCCGCATAGTCGATCTTTCTCGGGTCAGACGTGTCAATGCCATAGAGCACGCCCAGCCGGTCGACCAGCGGAGCCATCGCTTCGATCTGCGCCTTCATCGCCCCCTGCCCTTTGAGCCGCTGCTTCACGGCCTTCTGCACCGCCGCGCCGACTGCGCTGTCGTACTGCTGCTTGTACTTTCCCGCGATCAAGCTCTCAAAGGTCTCCTCCTGCTGTCCCTGAGCGTCCGGGACGTTGGCCTGCTGCTGCGGCGCTTGCGCCTGCGCCGGAGCTGCCTGCCCGCTCATCTGCTGACCGGCGACGTCAGCCGCGCCCACCTGGGGCGCTCCTGCCATAAGTTCATCCATAAAGCAAGTCCTTTCTGACTTTCTAATTTCAGTCTACCATGCGTTTTTTGTGATTTCACCCCACGCCGAAAGAAACGATCTGCAAACCATTGAAGTGTTTGCAGATCGGTTTTTTATTCCGGCTGCGTGGCCTTCTGCGCCTGTTCCCGCGCGTTTTGTACCTTTGTCGGCTCCTGCTGCTCGCCGGTTTTGATCTCTGCCAGCTTTTCATCCTGCGGAGCCTGCACGGCCTGTCCGCCCTCCATCAATACCTGTTCGGCCAGCGCCTGCCCGAGCGAAGGATCATATCGATCTGCCACGGCAAGCGCCATCTGCTGCCACTGCGCCAGGCGCTCCGCAAGGTCGGCGTTCTCCTGAATCTTCTGCACGATGCTGTCCTTCCCGTCGAAGTCCATCATGTCCAGCGTCGCGAGCGCCTGATCCACCATTTGCGGTTGGAAAAAGCCCAGCTGGAAGAATTGCAGCGCCAGCTCGTTCTGCGCCATCGCCGTATATTCGCTCGCCTTCTGTGCCGAAACCTCGATATCAAATACTGGCTTCCGCATCCCGTCCGGCTGCCCGTCCTTGCCATAGAGCGGCTGCATCTGCAACCCTTGGTTGGAATACTGCACGAATTCTTCCGCGCCGCGCTGCCCCACAATGCGGAACTGACGCGGCAGATCGTAGAATTGCCGAATTCGCTCAATCACCATGCGGATGAGCCGCGCATATGCCCGGTATGCCGACTTCGTGCTGTCCTTGCTCGACCGGCCCGATGCTTCCTGCAGCGCCGCAATCGCGGATGCCGCCGTCACACCGGAGCTTGTCGCGCCGTTGTTGACGTCCGTGTTGCCGGTCGTCCATTTCAGTTCCTCGATCTTGTTCTGCAAAATTGTGATGTAGTTCGCGCTCAACGGGTTTACCTGAATCTGCATCAGCGAGTCCTGACTGAGATTGCCGTCCACGTGCACAAAAGGCTTCGTCCAGTCCGCAAATTCTTCCTCGTTTACCGCGCCGTCGCTGCGCCGAAACCACCGGGGCGACGCCGCCATAATTGCGTTCTTGATGATTGCCTGATTCATCCGGTCGATCTGCTCCTGTGCGCTCTTGCCGATGTCGATGTATCCGTAGCCTGCAATGCTGCCCTCCACCGGGAACAGCGCATCCACCACAAACGGATAATCCCCGTCGTCGTAAAGGCCCGTCTCCGCCATGGGGCTTCCGACTGGCGTCTGCACCACGGAGCCGTCCGGCATCTGCTGCGTGCTATATTTCTGCTCGCCGTCGTTCTCGGTCGCCAGCAGTACGTTGTCTCCGACGAATTTGCAGAAATGCAGCACACTCTTGCCGCCCCGCCACTTCTTGTAGTACCAGTCCACCACCATGCTTTTGTTGTCCGTCGGCACGGTGTCATCTGTGTTGTACTGCTGCATGATGTTGCCGGTCGATTTCAGCTTTCCTTCCAGCTCCGGATACTTGGCCGTCAGGATGTCGTTGTCGACCAGCTCCGTCACAAAGACGTTTTTCGATTTCTGAATGTCTGTGATCCCCGGCTCCCAGAAAAAGCTCAGAATGTCTACCGCGTTCACGGCGATGTCGCCGATTCCATTCAGCTTGGAGCTGTCCCAGCTCACGTGCCAAACGAGCGTCCCCTGCTTCAGCTTCGTCCACTGGCTGTCCGAGTAGACTTCCTCGAAATCGTTCTGTTCCAGGATCACCGGCAGGATGGACGAGAGCCGCTTGGCTTCTCCCCGGTCGTCCGGCTCCCTTGGCCGGACGGCGGGCGCGGGGTATGCCGCAATCGCGTCCGCGTGCTTTCCCATGATGACGTTAAAGAGCCATGCGCTCGTCCACTTATCGTCCATCGGATTTCCTTTTTGAATCTGCCGCCAGCTCTTGAGCCGCCACCAGTTTTCGCTCGCCGTCACGCGCGCTTCAAGGTTTGCCTTGCCCGCCTTGTATTTTTGCAGCGTGGCAAACGCCTGCCGCACCTGCGCTTCACCGATTGGCCGCGTCAGCACCGGCGCGCTCTGTTCCATCGTCTCATTTTCCATCTGTTGCTTCCTCCGTCTCCTGCGCGGCTTCCGCTTTGATCTGCATCTCCGCCAGCGCGTGTGCCTCGGCCAATAGATTTTGCAGGATCAGCTCCACGACCACCGGCGGCAGCTTTGCCGCGTTGATCTCCGTAATCAGCTTCTCCCGAAGCGCCCGCACCTCTGTCCCGAATTTCATTCCGCGTCCCCTCCTGTCAATACGATGTTCACCATGTAGACCTTCGATCTGGCATCGTAGGATGCGTTCACGCTCTCCGCCTTGCGGTATGTCCCAATCAGCGGAATCTCCTGCTGTCCGTCAATCACTTTGCAGCTTACAAAGCTCATGCCCTCCACGCCGGATAGATCCGGGAACTCCGCCCCCGCGCCGACTTCGAAACTGTTTGTCGCGGTCATCTGTGCCCGCTCCACCAGCGTTTCATAAAAGTTCGTGATCGGGATCTGCTTTTCATCAAGTTTCAAAATCATTGTCATTTCCTCCCTATGACGCATTTTTGGCCGTAATAGCTCTGTTGATAGCTTCCTTCAGCGCAGCATTGTCGTTGGCAAACTGCGCCGCGCGATATGCCGGTAGTTCGCTCACCACGACTGCCGGTGTCACGGTTCCCGCGCCGCTCAGCGCCGCAATCGCCGCCCGCATCTGATTGAAGTGGTTCGTGCTCAGTGCCGCGCCCGCCGTAGCCGTCGGCACCGACGCCGCCGTGCCGCCGCAGTCGGCCACCCGCTGCCGCAGCGTGTTCCATGCCGCCGCCGTAATCGTCGAAATCAGGCTGCCCGCCGCAATGTTCGCCGCATCGTTGCTTGTCCATGCAAAAGCCGCAATCAGTACCTTTGTCGTCGCCGAGACCGACGCGCTGTCTGCATACGTGGCCGTGCTGCGGATCGTGTGCCGGATCATGAAGTAATACGTTGTGCCGGGACTGAGGCCCGCCACCTTGACCGGCGAGTCGCTGACCGTCCCATACGACACATACGCCCCCGCGCTCGTCCGGTAGAAAAGCGTCCAATATCCGTCCGTTGCGTTTCCGCCGTTCGCGCTCCAAGAGACCGTCGCACTGTCCTTTGTCACGCTCACGCCTGTAATTGTCGGCGCAACCGGCTTCGGCAGCTCCGTCGCCGTAATCATGATTCTCCGGTCAAAACTGGTATCTGTAATATCGAATGTAGTTGCTGGGCCAAACCATCCGCTCTGTCCTGAACGGTTGTAATAAAGCGAGTATGGCGCACCATAACCATCCAGTGGATTTAACTGAGTAAAATTAACTGTATCGCCGGATACGACTTGCATACTTTGTACCCCGCCACTTGTCGCAGTGACAGTCTGATACGTGCCGCGGCTGGATGACATGCGAAAACTCGACATTCCTGTCCCACAATAGCCAGTGATCGTCGTATGTGTAACAGGTGGCTGTGTTATGTACGAGACTGTATTTGTATTAGTGTTCTGTGGCTCCTGCCCCGGAGCATAGATGTGTACGTAAAAATGATACGTGCCCGCGTTCCCCACATAGCTGCTGATGTTAAACGACCACATTGTCGTCGCGGCCTCGCGTGTCCCGCTTTCCGGCTGGCGCACGAGTGCGGTGTAGCTCGTGCTTCCCGGATAGAGGCAGTAGAGCATCATCGCGTACTGCTGTCCGACCGTCAATCCGGTCACGTTCAGCATGGTTCCCGAAATGGATGCTGTCGCCATACGCAATCACCCGAACACCGGCACAACGCCGACTACGCCGCTCGATACAAACTTTATCGTCCCATCTGCCCGGAGCTGGATGCTCGCCGTCTTTCCTGCGTTCTGGATGAAGATGTCGCCGCTCGTCGAGCGAACGCGCACCGCCGCGCCGCTCAGCTCCGTTGCATATCCCTCCGGCGCCGAGCTGGACGGCGTAAATTGCAGTCCGCCCGCTCCGTCGACATACATCTCGCCGCCGCGCATACTCGTACCGCCAACCGTCAGACCGGTGACATTGCCCAGGCTGTCTGTAATCGCGTCGATCTGCGCCATGATTGCTTGCAGCTTTTTCTGAACGCTCACGCCGCCGAGCTGCAAGTCCGTCGCATTGATCGTTCCGGAGATCGTCGCTCCCTTCGCTGTCATCGCGCCGCTCGCATCCACCTTGAAGTCGCTTCCAAGGCTCAGTCCGCTGGTGCCGAAATACAATCCGTCCGACGCGCCCCACTTCTTGTTCGTCCGGTAGATGCTGTCCTCTGCCACCGTCCACGGGCCAATCACCGACCCGCTCGCCGCTGTCAGCGTTCCGGAGAGCTTCGCATCCGTCGCTTCCAGCGTTCCGGACGGGAAGTGCAGCTTCTTGGCCGACAAATATGCGATCTCGTCGCCGCCCTGCCAGAAGGACACGCGCCCCGGCGTCACGGTCACCAGCTCATTTTTCGTCTGGTCTACCACGGTCTCGCCGTCTTTTGTCACCGTGGTTTCGATGTTTCCGACGCCCACGCCGTAGACCGGCACCGCGCCGTTGTAGTAGAGCAGCCCGGTCTTAACATATTGCTGTGACTTCACCGTGAAATCATTGTTGATGCCCGCTGCGTAGTCGTAGAGCTGCCGGATGCCAAATTCGTTTCCGTCAATGGTCATCGTAGCCTTCTGCCAATACTTCCCGAAGTCCGATACCGCGACATAATTGCCCGAGAGCTGTGTCTTGAAGCTCTCGCTGTTCGCCGCGGCGTAGTCCGCCGTCTTGATGATCAGCGCCTTGAGCTGCCCAAAATTCCCGAGCTGCGTCTTCCGCTCCGCGTCCGGCAGGCTGTCCGCATCAATGGCCCGCGACACTTCCTGCAGCACCGCGCTCGCCGACCAGTCCGCGAGGTTGAGCTGATCCGTCAGCGTGCAGAGGTAGCGCCGCATGGATTCCAGCTGCTCCCCGCTCGTCTTTCCGGCAATGGATGGGTACGCCAATTTCATGCTGCCCATCGTCGCACCTCCTTTCTCATGCGTCGCTTCCCGCTTCCAGCACGCGCGTCAGGCCGTATAGCTTGATCTCGCCCTTGCCCGTCATTCGGAATTGCAGATGGTCACACCGGCAAGGTCGAATCGGCAGCAGGAATGTCCGCAGTCCTTTCCCGTCCAGATGTCCGCTGTGCCGCCACTGTCCGTCCGAATCGTACTGAATCCAGAAATCCATGCTCGATCCCTTCGGCAGCTGCATCCGCAGATCCAGCCGCGTGATGTACTTCTTCCCGGCAAGTCCATAGGTCATCATTCCGGTTTCCGCCATCCACTCGACGGCCCCTTCCGGCTGTCCCGCCGACCCATACAGACAGTCTACGTGCTTCTCGCTGTCCAGGCAGTAAAGCTCATCGTCCACGCGGGCAAACTCTGCCGCGTGCAGGCTGTCCTCCTTGTGCCAGATCCCGCGCCGTGTGTCGTAGCAGAAGAGCGCCCATACGTTTTCTCCATCCCGCATCGAGATGTAATACTTCCCGCGCACCCCTCCGGCCACGGCCTCATAGTAGAGTGTGTTCCCGAACGCGCTGCCGATGTTCTCCGGCATCCCGCCCGTGTAGACGCAAACGCCCATGCGCGACTTGTAATAGAGCCGGTCATCTACCACAACGAGGCTCTTTTCCGATCCGCGCTGCACGCCCTCACATTTCTGCACGACGACCTGATGTGCGCCCTGTGCAGATGGGTATACCCGGTGGAAGCAGTCCTCCTTGAAGAAGATCGGGCTGTCGGCCAGCGTCGCCGCGCCCGTCCATCTCCCATCCGTGCCGCAGCTCGCGCGCCAGCTGTCCGTTGCCACGCCCTCGTAGCACTCCCAGTTCTTGAAGTCCCCGAGCTTGCAGCAATAAAGCTCGTTCACGGTCTCGCCGTCCACCACGCCATACTTACAGCCCCAGAGCCGGTTCCCGCTCTCGGTCACATAGTCCATGTCCGGCACCTTCCGCTCGGTCTTTATCGTCCCGCTCGTCAGCTCCGTCGTCTGGTCGACGAGGCCCACGATCACGATGTAGCTCTCCGCCACGTCGTAGAGAATGTGCGAGCCGTTGAGCGCTTTCACCTGCTCACTTCCGGTCAGCCCGCTCAGCTGGATTCCATCGTACTTGGAAAATCCCTGTCCGATGCCGTCCGCCGCGAGCTTGAGATAGACCGTCGGCACCGACACCCATTGCGAGGTTGTCGCCGCGTACTGCTTGAGCGTGTGCACGCTTCCGCTTGTGTCGATCCAGTATTGGCCGTTTGTCGCGTTCTCCGGCTGGTCGCTCTGCGTATAGCTCACCGTGATTGCCGTGCCGTCCACCGTGCAGAGCGAAATGCCGAGCTTCCGGCTCGCGCCAAGCGCCACGCTGTTTGCGTGCCCCATGTACCCGTTGTCCGAATACTTTTCCGTGTTGAAGTAAATGCCGTCCGGGAAGATGCAGAGATACGCGCCCATCGACACGATCTGCTTCTTCCCGCTCGTGATCTGCACCGCTGTCATGTACTCGGCCATCGAATAGCCGGAGATGTAGAGCTGTTGGTTGTCAATCCAGCAAAGCGCATCCCGCGAGATAAGCGCCTGCGGGCTGTTCAGCTGCCGGTCAAAACTCCGCTTCGGCCTCTGGCTCAAAAGCGGGTAGTGCTCCGAGCACAGATTTTTCATGTCGTAAAACTCGCCGTCTCCAATTTCGAGATTGTGGTTGTATCCCCCGAAAACCTCTGTCGTGACGGTGCTCTTCTCTGCGTCCGTCAATGCTGGCATCAGCATTGGCCCCACCCCTTTCATTCATGTATTCACCGTTATGCGCCAATTCTCCGGTCTTTACCCCGGGAATTTTTGTGCCTTCTCGCATATTCATTCGCTTTTCTGTGCATATTTCTCAGTGTTTTTTCATCTGGTTCAGCGGATCAGCCCAAATCGGCAGCGCCGGAGCCGTCTGCATCGGGCGAATCGGCCTGCTCATGCAGAAGTACCGCCATTCGTCCGCCACATGATCCTCCATGCTTGTGTCGAGATCTTCAACCTTGTGCTCGTCGTATACCAAAATCGGAATCGTGCGGATAAACGCCTCGCAGTTGCGGAAGACGTACATCCGCGGGTATCCGTTCTCATCAAATTGCAGCCGGTAGTGGCATTGCATCCATCCCGCGATGCGCTCGTTATCGCCCTTCGAGAAGTACACGCCGTACCGTGCCGCTGTCTGCTCGATGCTTTCTCCGCGGCTCGCGTCCCAGATTGCCGGGTCTGCAATGCCTGTGATGTCCTTTCCCTTGAGCCATGGGTGCTGCCGCTCGATCTTCGCGATCTCCGCAAACTGTTTGTCCGGTGTCCACTTCACGCCCTCGTTCGGTGTCTGCGTGCAGCCGTACAGCTCCAAAATGCGGTAGATCACGCCGTCGTAGTCTACCGCCCACCATGCGCAGGAGAACGGTTTCCCATAGCCGAAGTCGTAGCTCCGGCAGATCGTCCACCCGCTCGGAATCTCGAACGGATCGATGACGTGCGTGCCTTGCCGCGTCTGGTATCCGTCCGGGTTGTTGACGAAATCCTCGAAGAACTGTCCCTCGTAGACGTCCCATCGCCCGTCGAGCCACGCTGCCCGCAGCTTCGGCGGCAGATTCTCCAAGCTCCGGATGTAGTCCGGCTGCTCCCGCAGTAGAGCCTTGTTGTCCGTGACCTTCGCCTGGATGAAGGAATAATCCTCCGGGTGCTCGTCCGGATTGAAAACCCGGTCGACGAACAGCCGCTTAAAATAGCCGTGGCTCGGCCCGCCCGGATTTAGCGTGTAATATGTCCGCTTCGGAAACCCGTTCGCGCCGCGCACACAGGCATTGATCTTCTTGATCCATTCCTCACGAAGCTGTCCGGCTTCGTCGAGGAATATCACGTCGTACTCTGCGCCCTGATACTGGCCGAGATCCGCGTCGCTTTTGCAGTAGCCAAATGCGATGCTGCTTCCGTTCGGGAACCGGAAGACCTTTTCCGACTTGTTGTACTTTGCGAATCCTTCCAGTTCCACCTGAAGAATCTCGATGTGGTTGTTCCGCAATTCCATGTATGTCTTGCGTACAATTAGGATCTTGATCCCCCTGTAGCGATGGGCCAGCATCTTTGCCTTTGCCCGCACGGCCCAGCTCTTCCCGCCGCCGCGTGCTCCGCCGTATGCAATGTGCCGGTGCTTATCCGTCAGGAACTGCCATTGCTTCGGCTGCGCCTTCCCAATGTTCAGCGTCTTCATTCGCTGCCTTCCTCTGCGTCCCGCTCCAACACCAGCCGCACGCCGCCTTCGTCTTTCTTCTCGTCAGTTTCCTTCGCATATCCGAAGCCATAGGCCAATGTGAACTGTGCTCCGCGCTGTGCATCCCGGTCAAAGAGCCGTTCGGCTGCGTATTGTTCCACGCGCAGGCGCGCGCGCGTCACCGTGTCCACAAATTCGCGCTTTGCCTTGTAGTTGAGCAAGCTCTGCCGCGAGGTAAACCCGAGCGCCAGCGCAAGGCCCTGAATGGTCATCGGTCTGCCGCCAACGTATACCGGCTCGCCGTTCTTGTTCAGCATCGGCGTTCCATCTCCATCTCGCAGCAGCTCCGGCTCGCAGCTTGCAAAATAGGCGTCGATCTTCTCCTGCATTTCCTCTGCCGATGTGAATGTCGGTTTCCGTCCCATCCGGCGTCCCCTCCCTTCGCTTTTAAGCATAAACCATGCTTTTCGGCTTTTCACCCCACGCCAAAAGAGCGCCCGGGCCACCCCCGCGCGCTTCCTCTGTGCCAATATCTTTATGCCTGCCGGTCGAAATATCGCAGCTTTGCCGCCGCGACGCTGCACTTCCGGTAATCATAGCTTGCGCAATACCGGCTGATGTACTCTGCTGTGTCGCAGCTCTCCCGGAAGCAGAGCATGCAGCCGTCTTCGCACTTGATCGTCTTTTTGCCAGCTGCCGCCCAAAATGGGCAGATGTACGCCCTGTGCCAGTAGTCGCTCATGCTCCGCCTCCTTCGTCGTAAAACTTTACTCATTTACAAGGCTCAATCTAAGCGGCGTTTTGTCCGCTTGCGTTCCTGCTCCTTTTCCGGCACACATACATATTTATAATATTGATATCCGTACTTCGTCGCCCGGCACTCCGCCAGCACATATCCGCGTGGCGCCACCGGCGGCCGCTTCGGGCTGTACTCGCGCACGGCCTCCGTCGGCATCTCCGCCTCCGGCATCCGGCACGTCCGGCTTGCCTTCCAGCGGTGCCCACCGAACTCCTCCCGCCAGTGGTCAAAGAGATAATTCGCCAGCGCCGTATAGTCCTGCCCGTGGTCGACGAGCTGCCCGCTCTCATTTTTATAATAGTTGTGCTTGCGCAGTGGCTTCACGTCGATCACGCTGCCGCGTCCCCAGAGCTTCCCGATTTCCTCCTCCGGCACGCCGTCCGAGATCATGTGCAGGTGGAAGCGCCCTGTGTGCTTGCCCTTGCCGTACACCAGATAGATCTTCGCCGCCGGATATTTATATAGTATGCGGCGGTAAAAATTGTCCCGTTCCCGCTTGCACTCCGCAACGGTATGTACTTCGCTGTCCAGATCAAAGGTCAGCGTCGAATAAAGCGAGGCGGGTGAGAAGTTCGCATTGACAAGCCGCGCATTTTTCCGTCGGCTGATCGCCTCGCGGTGCGCAGCCCGGTCTTCTTCGTTTTCAAAGCGCGGCTTTCTCGGCTTCGCCGTCCTGATGTCCGCGCTGTCTCCGATGTTGTATATGATCTGCTCGCAAACCGCGCCGCAGAAGATCCTCTGCTTCACTCTGCGCATCCCGCTCACCCTTTCACCCTTTTTCTGCCGGTTCAAAGCAGCGCCGGTCGTCCGGCGCTCCGTTCAGCCGTCATGTTCCTCTCTTGCCCCGTGGATCAAGCCCCCCCGCGCCCCCGGAGGCCCTTTTATGCCCTCATCGCCGGCCTCGATCAAAAGAGCTTTCGCCCAGCTGATGAGTTTTTCGCCGCACGCATCCGGGTTCGGCTCAATTCCCAGAACTCCGGCACTCATCAGCACATCAGCCCATTCGTCAGCCAGCATCGGCCGCAGCTTTTCTTTTAGGCTTCGTGGACACTTCATGAGCTGCACTGTCGATGACATATAGTACAACGCGCTCGCGAGCTGCTCCAGCACGCCATCTTCTCCGATTTCCTGAAAAATCCGTTCTCCAAGTTCGCTTCTCATCGAACCCTCGATCCCATTGTCACCCCACTTCCCATGCACCACCGGCGCAACGTCGGCGGCGGGCAGCTTTCTGATTTCTGCAAACGCCGCAGCGTAATCCCCGCACGTCCGCGTTGTAATTTCCAACGCCTCTGCGCGCCGGATATATTCGTCAGTCATCATTGTCATCATCTCCATACTGTTTGTCATATTCCTCTGGCGAAATAAACGTAACGTCCTCGCCTGTATAGCCGAGCTGATCAAGACACATCATTTCGAGCAATACATTCTTATCAATGCTACGTTCCAGTTCTTCTCGTGGAATCTCTGTCTCGGAATCGAATTTCATTTGTGCCCCAAACTCGCCTCTGACGCTGAAACACACACGATTTTCAAACATTCTTGCCCTCCAATCCCCAGTCCTTCAAGACCATATCCTTGCGCACCATGCAGGCAGCATTTGCCGGAAACACAAACGTCTCATCCGTAGAGCATCGTGCATAGTGCTCGCAGTGGAAGCATTCTCCCAGCACCAGCGCGGCCTGAACACCAAGTCCCTCGGCCTGCTTTTCCGGCGGCAGATCCTCCATAAATGCCGTACAATACATGTCAGCCATCTTTTCCCGCCACCTCCTCAAAGTAGAATTTGATCGGCTTTTCGTTTTGAATGACATTCCCGTAAACCACGCCGACCTTGTAGATGTAATTCTCGCACAGCTTGCGCGGAATCTCGGCGATATAGCGGCGGAATGTCTCAAGGCTATTTGCCCGCTTGTAGTGGTTGCACATCCGGCAGGCAGGCATCAGGTTTGAAAAATCGTCCGTTGCAACAGCGTAAATGCCCCCCGCCCGCAGCGGCAGAAAGTGATCGACCTGCATATCCTTGATGTCGATAGCCCGTCCGCAGTAGGCACAGTGACCATCATATTTCGCATAGACCGCTTCGCGCGTTTTCTTACTGAAACTCACTTCGCTGCCTCCATTTCCGCCAGCGCCTTTTCAGCCTTTTCGTGCGTCAGGAATACGGTTTTGCCAAATCCATTTAGCGCTACGCCATACTTCCGCCCTCTGGCGCCTATTGGCTCAAGGACAACAAATCCGATCTCATTACCGAGGCCGATCTGCTTTACCTCGCACTCGCTTATATGCTTATCCGTGTCCAGCAGGGCAAACACCCGCTGACCTACCTTGCACGGCAGGACAATCACTCGCCCCTCTTTGTCAGCCACATGCAGGTTGTGTGCTCGCTCAATTCTGGATGTGT